>ERZ791934.2417-NODE-2417-length-12101-cov-3.553379_pt1 | contig 12101 bp, 13 predicted proteins | sample MGYA00510125_ERZ791934 | MGnify/ENA primary metagenome ERZ791934 (study PRJEB30046, sample SAMN00993240) | human gut metagenome | study: EMG produced TPA metagenomics assembly of the A metagenome-wide association study of gut microbiota in type 2...
TCAACCTTCTTTCTTGGAATTCCCTATATTTGAATTATACAGGAAGCTCCTTTATTTTATACTCATGAGTTGGCTAGCCTGTTCCGCAGTAATTGACCTATTTTGAAGAGCGTCCAATATACTCTCGATTTCAGACTGATCAGCATTTGTTTTTTCTTCCTGGTTCTTATTCATTTTAGTTGAGCCATAATAATAACCTATTTTTTTACGCACTTCCGGATTCCTAAACGTTTTTATATGCATCTCCTCTTCTAGAGAAATCGCCTTTTCTATTATCTTTAAACCCTCAGCATTCAAATTTCTTTTTAATAGAGATAATACTTCTCGAGGCTTATCACTAATGGATCTGGCAATCTTTATCGCCTCATCTAGTACACTATTTTGTTCAGCGAAAATAAGAGATGCACCCTTTGCTTCAAGTTCTTCTCCTCTATAGGATTTAGATGAAAAAAGCATTTCTTTTCCCAATATATCGCCCATTCTTTTGGGAATTATATAAGTGGCTCCCATTCCCGGTGTAAATCCATATTTCAAAAAAGGAGCACAGTATACCGCCTCGCGAGCCATAATGGTTATATCCGCATATAATCCAAAAAGCATTCCTCCTCCAGATGCATGTCCTTGCATAGCTGCTATGACAGGGATCTCACATCTTTGTAGACCTTCAAACAAAAATGGCGCATCTGAAAATGCTCTTTTGCCATTTGATATATCCAAAAGTTGTTCTTTAGTCCCTCCCATACAAAAAATATTTTTATCGCCAGTAATTATGATAACCTTCACTGTTTTAGCAACCATATTGAAAGCGGCCATTATTCCTTCAATCATTTCATCTGTAAAAGTATTACCACTATTTAAATTTTGCATTTTTATTACAGCAATGTTGTCCTCAATTATTTCGTAAGTTACTGTACTATTTATTTTTTCGCATGCTTCTTCCATTTGTAGTTCCATTTTTCCCTTCAATTCCCCTGCTTCTATATTGGTTAACGCTTTCTTCACTACTTCTCTTTTTTTCTCATTTTCTCCCCGATTAAATCCATCAAACCAGTATCTCTTACGATTCAGTTCTTGAATAGGTACTGGTATACGATTAGGCACTGCATTTCCCCAATACTTCTGCCAATTCACATAACTACCATTTACCCATAATAGGGCTAATTCGCGTAAAGATATGACATTATAATTTATCCCTTTATCATTTTTATCTAATTGCATCCTCGATTCTTGGAAATAAACACTATCATTCTCTCCACCTTGGTTAATGAAAAGTTCAATTTTTTCTTTAAGTGTATTCAAAGTAGGAGCTATAATGATCAATCTTGAATTCATAACCTCTCTTCCTACTTGTAAAGTATATGACATACGTGCGCATAAAGATTGTTTTTTACTGTCCAAATTCAAACTATTTTCAGCGAGTAATAATGATATTTCTTTTAGTGATCTTTGTCTTATATTAGGTATCGAATTAATATCAAAAGAGCTTTCACTCTCACATAATATGTCCTTACATAAATCCTGTGTTTCAAATTTGCTTATATTTAATTCGTCGAAACTGTCACTTTCCGAAATTTCAGAAATATCAACACTTAATTTTTTACTAATTAATTCTTTTAGGTTGCCTAAAACTATTGTTTCTTCATTATAAGTATCCTTCAATTGTTTATTTATCCATATTAAAGTTTTATTTAAATATTTATACAGATATTCTTTGTTTTCTGCCGAAAATACAAAGGCAAATTCATGCTCAGAATCAAATTTTATATCAACTTCAGGTTGCTCACTATATTCTTCTATTATGACATGTGAATTTGGCCCTCCTGCACCAAAACTACTTATACCTGCTCTTCTTGGATAATAAGTCTTTCTACCTTCTGTTAACTTATACGTTGGTATCCAATCTTCATATTTATGTTGTATATAAAAAGGTGTCTCGCTAAGATTGAGATTTTCGTTCAATGTCTCAGAATGTATGGAAGGAACTAATTTCTTATTTTTTAACATAAGCACCACTTTTATTAAAGCTGCAATACCAGATGCCGCTTCCAGATGTCCAATATTCGATTTCACTGACCCAATAGGACATATCTCTGTCACGTTATATTTAAATCCTCTAACAAGTCCACTTATTTCTATAGGATCACCAAGTGCTGTTCCTGTTCCATGTGCTTCTACATAAGATATTGATTCTGCCGGCACTTTAGCTTTTCGTAATGTTTCGCTGATTAATGCTCCCTGTGCAACCGGGTTTGGTACAGTATAACCATTCGTTTTGCCTCCATGATTTATTGATGAAGACAAAACTTTAGCATAAATATAGTCATGATCCTCTATAGCCTTTGTCTTTGATTTAATGAGCAGTGCACCAACCCCTTCTCCCGGTACATAACCATTGCCTCCTTTTCCAAAGCTTTTACACTTTCCGTCTTTTGATAGAAAATTTCCTTGTGATAAAAGTAAATATTTATTTTCGTGCAATGATAAATTGGTCGCACCTACAATTGCGGCTTCACAATCACCACTTCGTATGCTTTGACATGCTAGATGTAATGCCGTTAAACCAGAAGAGCACATTGTATCTAAAGCTATGCTTGGACCATTCAAATTAAAAAAATACGATACTCTGTTTGCAATAGACGAAAACGAAGAATTCAAAGCTATTTTATTTCCTTTTATTGTTTCTTCAACTCCAAATAATTCGTAATGCCCATACATAGCGCCTACATAAACACCTATGTTTGCTTGCTCTAAGGTTTTTCTAGAATAACCTGCATCTGTAAATGTCTTCCAGGCAATTTCTAAAAACAATCTTTCTTGTGGATCCGTCATTTCTATTTCCTTAGGAGAAATATTAAAAAAACTCGCATCGAATTTATCAATATCATCAATAAATCCGCCCCACCTATTTAAATTTACTCCTTTTTCTTCGCCAGACCTATTCAAATACTTTTTCCGCTCTTCTGGGGGAGTTGTAATACAATCTCTACCTTTTACTAAGTTTTGCCAATATTCTTCGTAATCATGAGCTAATGGAAATTGCCCAGCCATTCCAACAATAACAATTTCGTCATCATCTGTATTACATATAACCGCATTATCCTTTCGTATATCTGTTTTTTTGTTTACTTCACTAGATTTTGGAATACCCAAAAGCCGAACCACTAATTCGCGTTTATTATATGTAAAATACTCCGCTAAACTTTGTATATTTGTGTATTCGAATAATAGCGTCTTAGAAATAAGCCCAAATTCTTTTTCTAAAGCATTATTAATTGATACAACCATCACCGAGTCAATTCCGTAATTATCAAAACTCACATCGTCTAAAATACGATTTGGTTCTAGTTTTAGGATATTTCCAATTACTTCTTTCAACACAGTTTTAATTTTTTCTAATAAGATGTCATCACTTATACTACATTCTTCTTCTAAAATTTCATAAGAGTCTTGAAGGATACTATATTTTTTTATTTTACTGCATATCTGATTTCTGTCTCCTTCTATAACAATTACTTTTTGAATACCATACTTCAGAATACTCTCCAAAGCAATAAAACCATTTTGGTTTTCCAAAGGAATCATTCCAAATTTATCTCTGAGCTGTCTTTTTGTATTGTTATCAACTTTCATGCCACCATCTGCCCATAACGGCCAATTTATAGATATATATTTACACCTGTTAACATTTGAATTTTGTAACATACAAAAACTATCCATAAAACTATTTGCATAGCAATAATCACATTGTCCTAAATTTCCAGTAACTGCACCAAGAGATGAAAATGAAACTAAAAAGTCTAAGTCAATATCTTTGGTAGCCTCGTACAAATAGAACAATCCTTTTATTTTAGGTGCAATCACTAGTTCCATATCTTCTACTGTTTTATATCTAACAAAAGCATCCCTAAGTAAGCCTGCCGTATGGAAAATACCATCTAGTTTATTATATTTATGCTTAATTTTTTGAATTAATATCTTTACTTGAACTAAATCCGACATATCAGTCTGAAAATATTCAATATTATCTCGACTATTTATTAACTTTTTCACTTGTTTTTTTGAGGGATGATTAAAATCTGTTCTACCACATATTATTACACTTGCATTATATTGATCATATAAATATTTTGCTAGTGTTATTCCTATTCCTCCTCCTCCAGTGATGAGATATGTCCCTTTATATTTTATTGTTTTTTCATTTGAATCTGATTTATCTATTTCTTCAATTTCTTTAATTTCTTTGACATATCTTTTGTCACCATTATATTTAACTTCTATATCATTAACATCACTATTTATTTCTTTTTTGATTAAGGACATCTGTACATTTACACTGTCTAAATATACTATTCTAAATCTGCAATCTGGGTCTTCAAGATTAACAGTCTTTAAATAACCTCCAAGTGCTTCATAAAATGGCTTTGTCTCCTGAGTCTTTATTGCAGCAAAGTAGATTAGACTTACTTTATACTTTAATGACATTATGGCTCTTGTCAAAAAATGTAATGGAAAAATAATATTTTTATAGGTCTCCTCGTAATTCCTACTACTTTCTCCCTCATCAAGAACTATAATTTTTTGAATTTTTCCAATATCCTCTAATACATTAAAATAGTCATTATAAGAATATTTATTTATTATATATCTACTCCCACTTATTTTTTTATAATTCTCACCATATGTTACATATATACTATTATCATCCATACTATCGGATAATTTATTCAGTACACAATCGTCTGATGAAAATACAATTGCAATGTCTTCATTGTTACTTATAATCTCACGCGCCTCTTTTTTAACCCAGTTTTCCTTTAAATAACACACTGAATTTGTGTCTTGCATTTCTATATTTCCAATTGACTTAACTTGATAATCTGAAACCATTCCAACCAATTTTCCTGTAATGCTATAAACAGAAATGTCAAACTGCAACAAATTATTATCAAACAGTTGTAGATTTCTCGCTAATATATAATACTCATTGTCCGCAGTATCTTGATTTAAAATAAATTCTCCCATTTTATATGGCAAGTATTGCTCTGAATCTCTCTCTTGAGCACTAAATTTAAATCCCATCACAGTTTGAAATATTCCATCAATCAATGCTGGTTTTAAAATTGGAGTGTTATTTATTTCTTTATTATCCATTCTAATTTTAGAAATACAATAATCTTCACTAAAATAAATGTTTTCCAATACCTGAAATGATTCTCCATACTTTATTCCTAATTGACAAAAATTATCATATATATTCTCTTTATTTATACAGTTTTTATCAAGAATGAAAGGTAAGATATTTATTGTTTCCTCTAAAATGTTATTATCCAACTTTTGAATTAACCCTTTAGAAAAAACCTTATTCATTTCATTAGTTATTGTATATTCGATTGTTTCTACATTACATTCCTTTAGAGTTACAAATATAACTTGGTCGTTTTCAACATTAATAGGTGCAATCCACTGTACTTGACTAAACTTTATTTTTTCCCAACCTACAGACTCTATACATGCAGAATATGCAATCGAAAGTTGTGCTGCACCTGGAAGTATATACTTTTCGTCAATGATATGATCTTTTATATATAATTCATCTCCGCTAAATTTTATACAATACTCTTTCTCTCTTATTTTTTTCATATTAATATTATTGTTTTCACCCTTAGATACATCATATACGTTATTAATCCAGAACTTTTCTTTAGAAAAATGATACTTAGGTATACTCACTCGTCTATAACAGCGATTATCAAATATACTGCTTACATCTATCTGTTTGTTTCTTATAAACCGCTCACCAATTAATTTTAACCATTCTCCTACATCATTATGACCAACCTCACTTTTTTCATATTCCGGATATTCTTTTGATGTATTATGAATTATATAATCCTTTTTTTTCAATTTATTGATTAATTCTTTTTTTGTCGCTGCGGTAATATATGTTCGTACTTCGTATTTTTCTCTTCCCATTGCTAAAGTATAGGATATATTACCTAAGTTTATATTTGTAGATTCTATAAATAACTTAAAGTCATTCATATATTCAATAAGATTTTGTTCTGTTTTTGCCGAATACATAAATAAATATGTCTTATCGTCATCATCAGCATCTAAATCTTCATTCCTATTCTCTTCTATAACTATATGGCAATTTGTACCACTTAAACCAAATGAATTTATGGCTGCTCTTCTTATTCCTGACTTAACATTCCAATCAGTATTTTTATTAACAAGATAGAATGGACTATTATCCATATTGATCTCATCATTGATATCATTGACATTAATTGTTTTAACTAATAACCTATTTTTCATGCATAGCAATACTTTAATAACAGATATTACTCCCGATGCTGCTAATGCATGACCTACGTTAGATTTTACTGAACCTATTCCACAAAAACCTTTTTTAGAGGTAAACTCATTGAATGCTTTTGATAACCCAGCTATTTCTATCGGATCACCTATTTTTGTTCCAGTACCATGAGCCTCAATATATGAAATAGATTCAGGATTAATATTAAATTTATTATATACATCCCTCTCTAGATTTGCTTGTGAACTTGCACTCGGAGCCGTAATACCATTGGTTTTTCCATCATAATTAATTCCATCTCCAACGATAACACCATATATATTATCGTTATCTTCAACTGCAGAATTTGCATTTTTAAGTACTAAAACGCCTGCCCCTTCTGAGGGCACAAACCCATCTGCATTGGCATCAAATGGCTTACATTTTCCATCTGGCGAAAGCATTTCTCCTTTACTGGCCATAATATATAAATCAGGTGTAGTTAACACACTAACACCACCTGCGATAGCAATGTCAGCTTCTCCTGTTCGTATGCTTTGACAAGCTAAATGAATCGCAACTAATGAAGATGAACAAGCTGTATCTATTGTAAGATTAGGTCCGGTTAAATCCATATAATATGCAATTCTTGCAGATATCATTGATGTTTGATTTCCAGTTAAAAGTAATGCATCTGAAGATATTCCGTTTTCATTTGCTCTTTTATTATAGTCGCCACTCGTTGCGCCTACAAACACACCACACTTTTTCGCAGATAGCTGCTCAGGTGTGTAACCTGAGTCTTCTACGGCTTTCCATGATTCTTCAAGAAATATCCTTTGCTGTGGGTCCATTAATTCTGCTTCTATAGGAGATAATTTAAAAAAAGCAGCATCAAATACATCATAGTCAACAATTGTCCCACCTTTTACACAGTATGTTTTATCTGGCTGCATATTATCACTTGAATAATATTTTCGAACATCCCACCTTTGTTCTGAGACTTCTTTTACACAATCTTTCGCATTCTTTATATTATCCCAAAATTCATCAATATCTTTCGCCTCAGGAAATCTTCCTGAGACACCTATAATTGCAATATCATTTTGGGAATAGGTTTTTGGAATTGAATTCATTTGAGCCAGTAAATTAATTCCCTCCTCAATGCTAATTTCATTTTTATTAATTTTCCCGAGTATAGTTTTCCGGTCCATATATCTCCTCCATATACGCCTCAGCATCTTCAATTGACAAGTGACCTGCTTTCATTTTATGTATTATATCTCTAGTCTTTTCTTCCTCATTAATAGTGGGGTTTATTGCTTTTTCAACTAAATTAATAAATGCATTAATGTCCTTACAATCATAAATCATAAAACTTTCAAGTCTTATTTTATAAAACTCATTTATTTTTTTTATTAACTCCATAGCCGTAATGGAGTCAAAACCAATTTCTGTAAAACTTAATTTTAAATTAATATCCTCTTTGTTTTGAAGAATATCAGAAATATATTTTTTCACAGTATTTGAAACACATTTATCATTTTCTTGTCCTTTATTAATCTCCGGAAATACTAAGCCACTCTTTTCTTGAGCATAAACTATAAAATCTTGAACACTTTTACAATCGTATATTACAGAACTTTCTATTTTTATATTTAATGACATATTTAGATTTCTTATGAATTCCATCGCTGTAATTGAATCAAAACCTAATTCGTGAAATGTTTTTCTAGTATCTATTTCACAAAGTTCCATCCTTAACACGTCAGCTATTAATTTTATAATAGTCCCAGAAACATCGTTAGGGATTGTAGGCGTTTTTTCAGCTTTAGTCGTATTACTAATCTGATTCTTCGTGTCTATTAATACAATTTTCCGATTATTAAGAGCGTTCGCGTTCTCTTCTTTATCTAAAGTTTCATTGTCGTTTACATATAAATCGTCACTTAATCTTACTTTTTCTACTCTACTATGGCTGTCTTTAGTGCTTTCATGTTTATAATATTTTGCAATTCGACTTTGAAACTCATTTGTAGAACCACTAGTAAATACTTTATCATGCATTTTCATTTCACTATCTATAATTGGCGCTAACCTCTCTAAATATCTAGACGCCAATTCAGTTTTTAAAGTTTTTAATGAGATTAATGGCATATTAGAAATTCTTTTTGCAATATTAATTGCTTCTGGGAGTACATTATCTTTTTTTTCAAATATAAAATCTACGCCTCTTTCTTTCAGTTCTTTACCAGTATACTCTTTTGCGGTATACATCATCTCAAATGAAAGATTTGTACCAAGCTTCTCTTTTAAAATAAAAGTAGAACCGACACCTGGTGTAAAACCGTAATTCATAAAATTAGAACTAAAAATAGACTCTTCAGACATTATAATGATATCTGCAAATAGTCCTAATACAAGTCCACCCCCCATTGCATGTCCTTGTATAGCTGATATTACAGGTATATCTAAGTTTAGTAATCCTTCAAATACAATGGATGCATCAGAACACTTTTCACGGGAACTTCCGCCGTATCCAAAGCTGCCGCCAGGTCTTCATCATACCATCTCTCTACATACCAAGGTTTCTTGTTTCCAAACATTCTTTTGATTACCTCCTATCCGTAAATCACATCATCAAATAGCGCATACTGGATAATCGTATCCGCCACGACTGCGTCCGCATATCCAGTATCTAATCTTACCTCGTGGTCCGCAAATTCTAAAAAGTCCGAATAGATAGGCTTCTTGATATACTTTTCCAATCCCTTCAGGAACTTTTCTTTCGTCAGTTCGTACACCTCATTGTTTTTCCAAGCGTGGAGTCTAAGTATTCCTCCTCTGCTGATCTGATCACTACCATACTCTCCAAGATATTCACCCATTACTTCAGCTTCACAGCACCAGTGAGTGATTCCACCTTCCAGTGCAGAAACCATGATATCATCAATATCCTCCGGCGTAACGATCACCGAAAAACTCACATTCAATACCTCATTCAAACCCATTTTTTTAACTTCTTCCATGCTTCTTTACATCCTTTCCACATAATCAACACTGTTGGTCTGTAGACTGTTTTCTGTGCAAAAATCAATCCAGAGGTCCAGCAATTCAGCAATATCATACGCACTAAACTGAGTTTCATCGCTACCGTTGAAGCCGATGTTGTAAGTCCCAAATCCCGGTTCTACAACATCGGCAGCCGCAGTTCCTAACGCCATACAGTCACCTCCATGTCCTGAACTTCTTCGTCTGTATACCAGCCTGCCGGAAATATGTATTCTCCTCGCGGCATTGAAACTAGGTCTTCTGGCCCCAACACTATTTCCTCATTATCATATTTTTTCTGAACCAAATTACAGGCTTCCTCAACACTTTCTGTATCAACCACTACCTCCCTTCTCAAAATTTCCTGAACCACAATGCAATGTTTCATGCAACCTTTCCTCCCTTCTAAAAATCCGATTCCAAATCTTCTTCCCATTTTTCCGGTGGATTTACCTCGTAACCGCCAATGGCGTGCCATCTTCCGCAATGAGGACACTGAGAGCAACCATAATATCTATCTTCCAGGTTAATCTCTTTCCCACATTCACACCTTGCAAGGGCCGGAATCCAGCAGGACCATTCTTCGGTTATGACACCCAAGCATTCAACTTCCTCTGGATGCTGTCTGCACCACTCATAATTCTTCTTTGCTGCCGGATTCTTGAATACTGGTTTTTCATCCTCCCAATCAAACGAAAATCCAACTTCCGGATCATCGCGATATCTGTATTCCAGCCGCTTTTTGCTTATATGCTCTCTGTGAGCCGGTCTGATAATATCTGCCATGCGCTCCTCCTTTCTATGATTTACCTGTCATACAATAGCTTCTCGATGCTTCTCCAATCTAACCTGCGCTCTACCCGATAGATTTTCTCTGTACTCTCTAAGACTCCTCACTGCATCTTCTCTTGTATACTCGCTGTTCTCGCATTCCCATCCATATCCCCAGTTTGTCATAATATCCCAACGGTCTTTTGTTTTTCTTTGATATGCAACACTCTCACCTCCCTAATATTCAATTTTTCCGAGCGTCTGTCCGACTTTAATTGCCAGGTCTGTTGCTTGCTCATATGTACTTACATGAAATGAAATCTCTCCACACTGTACTTTAAATCCAGTTTTTTCTTCCTCAATGAACACATGAATCATGCCCTCTCCTTTCATGCCTGCCTTGCATCTTCAACAAATCTCTGTGCTTCCTCTTGGCTGTCAAACCAGTCATTGTAAATGTCTTTCTTATTCAGGCTCTTGAAGCTACCTTCTGGTTTGCATACTGCCTGAATTGTATTGGTAATAGCTGCGCTAACCTTTCCACCGTCATAAACCGATGTTGTCACGCAGAAATAGGTTTTCATTCCACCGAGTGTAAATTCATAGGCATCAGCTTCTTCTTTCGTCAGTTCCGTCCTATATTCGATATATCCCCATGCCTCCCTTCCGATTTCCTCACAGAAAATCTTTGTGTCAAAATTCTCAATTCGCTCCACATCTGCACTTTTAGGAAATCCGCCCGGAAGAACCGGGCGCTGTGTACTGTAATATCTAAACATTCTCCATCACCTCACTTTAAATGCTGTGTATACACATTTTTCTCTGCAATCCCAGGTATCGTAAATTACACCATCTTTACAGCAACTCCAATGCTTTGCCATATTCAAAATATAGACTCCTGTGGGATGCTGTTCCGCAAACCGCTGACCGTTCATTCGGCTTTTCCCTTTTTCTGCTGGGAAGGATAGCTTTTTCCAACCGAACCTCTTAACATATTCATCGCAGCATTTCTTCGTGTTGAAGTCCTTTTCTCCAATCTCACGTTTGATTCTGTTCAGCAATCTACAGGTTTCCTTATAGTCCATCCCGGATGCCAGGCAAATTGCCCGCTTAACGCAATCCGAAACTAACTTTCCGTCCGGATGCGGATTTGAAAACACATATTCTCCATCCACATCTGATCCTCCCTTCGTTTACCAATCGGTAAGTTTTTCTTAATCTTATCTTAACTTTCCCACCTCTGGTGTCAATCGGAAAGTTTATTAAAATCAAAGGTTTGCATAGATTATTCGCTCGGCCTGTTTTCCTGTTCTTCTTTTTTAGTTCTCGGCTTTCTGACCGTTGCTTTCTTTTCTGTGCTGGCCGTCTTGCGTCCTCTCTTTGGTTTTGACTCTCCTGCCACTTGTTCCGGTTCTACAGTAGATTTCTGTTCTTCAATTACCGCATGGGTAATTTCCTTTTCCTCAGTTTCTAACTGTTGCGGCAATCTCTCCTGCAATTTGTACCGCTTCCGGATAGAAGTAATCATCAACTCAATTTCTTCATTCACGTCAAGGTTTCTGTTTCCTGCCAGTATCCTGCATTATCCAAGAAATGATCAATTACCCTTTTCGCAATATCATGTTTTACTTCCCACTTCATAGCCTTTTCTCCTTTCATTTGAACGCATACTTGAAATCGTACTCAAACTTCCAACAAATCAACCTGTCTGGATAAGCTGTTCCAGTTTCATGGAGCCATCTGGCTTCATTTCTGATTGCCTCTACTGTTTCCGTCATGCACCCATGATCCTTTGCTCTCCGTGCAAGTCTGAATAACCGGCTTGCTTCCTGCTCCGCCATTTCCTCCAACCTCTGTCTGATTTCCTCTAATTCTTTCATTGCGCCTCCTGTTCTTTCCCCGGAACTTTTTCAAATCCGAAAACACCGATACTTTCTGTTGCGTAGCTTGAGTAACCGGTCATACCATCACCACCGACATC
>ERZ791934.2422-NODE-2422-length-12091-cov-3.271685_pt1 | contig 12091 bp, 10 predicted proteins | sample MGYA00510125_ERZ791934 | MGnify/ENA primary metagenome ERZ791934 (study PRJEB30046, sample SAMN00993240) | human gut metagenome | study: EMG produced TPA metagenomics assembly of the A metagenome-wide association study of gut microbiota in type 2...
GCAGAGATGGATAAAACCTTTGCCGTACCTGAACCGGTCAAAGAAACCGTGTGTTCCGGAAAAACGGAAAGCGAGACGGCTATTTCGGAAGATCTGTTCCAACTGCTCTCCGCATGGACAGACATGAACCAAGAAGAATCTTTTACGGCCAATGTTACGCTGGGAGTGGAATGCAGTCCAATCTCGCTGAACGAGAACATGAAATCTGAACGAACGATGGTAGATGGAGAAAAAATCGGCTGTATCCGAAAAAATGATCTCGCTGTGTATTTTGCAGACGGCATTTTCTGTGATCAAAGCGGTGTGCGTCTGAGTGCACAGGACAATGAATTGACAGACCGTGCCCATCTTTTGGAGGTTCTGTATCAGGTTTGTTTGAATGGAGAATTCAACTGCGCGGATACCGGAAATAACACCTGGCTTTATACATTAGCGCTGGATGAAGAAGCGATGAAACAGGTGGCTTATGCTGCCGCGCCAGAGATGGAAAACTTGCCGGTTACCCTGACCTCCGGCAGCGTTCAGATCGTGGTAAAGGATACATCTATTACAGAACTTGACTGTAGCTGCACAGGCGGTCTGGATGCACTGGCAGAAACGGAACCTGTAACCGTATCTGCCAAGATGATTTTTACCCACAACAGTGGAACGGAAGTTCCCAGTGCAGTCAAAAACCAACTGATGCAGGAGAGGACTGAGGAAAATGGCAAATAAAATTATTTGTATTGCCCGGGAATTTGGAAGCGGCGGGCATGAGATTGCGGTCAGAACGGGCAGCAAACTTGGAATCCGGGTCTATGAAAAAGACCTGTTCCACCTTGCCTGCAAATACGGGGAGCTTTCCGAAAAAATGATGGAATCCGCCGATGAAACGGCCACCAATCCCTATCTCTTTCGGACAGTTCACGAGGGAAATTATCATGTGACCAGAGGCCTCCCAACATCGGAAGTCCTGTTCCAGCTGCAAAGTCATGAGATTCGAAAGATCGCGCAACAGGAAAGCTGTATCTTTGTGGGCCGGTGCGCAGATTTTGTACTCCGGGAAGAAGATGTCAAGATACTGAAAGTTTTTGTCCGGGCGCCGGTAGAATGGCGCATCAAGCGAAAAATGCAGCAAGAACACCTCAGTCGAGAAAAGGCAGCGCATCTTGTCCGCAAAATGGATAAACGGAGAAAGAAATACTATGAATCCTATACCGGCCAGATTTGGGGAACTCCCGGGTATTATAATCTCTGCATTGACACGGGGACAACCGAATTTGAAGAAGCGGTAACAACGATTTGCTCTTTGTACAATTCCCTGTGATTTAGTCAACAGAAAACCGACCACTGACTCCTGCTTAAAGCAAGATCGTGGTCGGTTCTTCTTTTGGCCGAAAAGTGCAGCTTTGATTTTTTCCAGATACAGCAACCCCCGACCTTCAACAGAGGGCCGGGGGTACTTTCAGGTGAGTTGAAAGTGAGCCGCCAAGGCAGATACCATTTCTTCTCTTGTGTCTGCCATATTGTTTTGCCGGATCAGCGTATAAAAACCGCTATTTCGAAAAGCTTCATACCGTTCCGGGCTATTTACTCTGGCAATACATTGTTTGAAATTGTCCAGTGTTTTTTCCGGATCGGGACAGGAACGGATTACAGAAAGCAAAAACTGTTTTTCCTCATCTTCCCTCTCGAAAAAACGTTCCACAGACATGGATTGAGGGGACAAAAGAATTGCCACATGGTTATAATCGGAAATTTGCCATAAAAGCTCACAGGGTATATTGGTATCGACAATTACTTTTTGCTCGGCGGACAAACGAATTAGCTCTGCCACTTCAAATTCGGCCAGCTCCAGATTATTCCTATCGACCCAGGCTTCATATTCGTCCGGTGTACGGTTGACAAAATGTTCCCAGGAGGGCTTTGTATTTACATAGGAAATATTGGGCTGATTTTCCGGATTGGCTATCGATAAAATGGTATCCAGATGATAGTTTTCTTCACAATGAACCAAATGATAGCGCTCCGCCAGCATGGCACACATCGTCGATTTTCCTGCATAGGCGGTTCCATTGATGAAATAGCAGTTTTTCAGGTTTCAATATATTATTGGACAGATTCATTTTCTTTCCCCCTTCATCGCATCCAGACAGATTCATGGATACAAAATAAACTTTTGATTCGGATATCCGAATTCTTCAAGCAGCTCCCCTTCTGTAAATCCGAACTTTTTATAGAAAGCTCTGGGGGCCGCTCCTTTCTCGTCGTTTTCCCGAAAAGTGGTTACTGTAATTTCTTTTGTATGATCCAGACGTGCCAAAGCTGCTTCCAATAGCATGGAGGCTGCTCCGCGTCTTCTGAATTGAGGGGAAACACCCAAACAGCAGATCATATTGTGCTTTTTTGAAAACAGAAGAACGCCTGTTATTTTCCCATCATCTTTGATGCACAGCGCTTGCTCTTGTCGGATAAAACGCAATACCGTCTCCCGATGTTCTTCCATTTCTTCCTTTGTTTCTAATCCTGGAAAATTCCATTTGATTTCATCGACAAGTTTCATCCACTCATCAATATCGCTTCTTTTTCCAACCTGCAGCTCCATAGAATTCTCCCCCTGACATTTTGAGATTTCAGAAAAAACAAAAATGTGACTGATACGAATATCAGTCACATTTCCTGGTGCGAGGGAGGGGACTTGAACCCCTATGAGCGTAGTGCTCACTAGAACCTGAATCTAGCGCGTCTGCCAATTCCGCCACTCTCGCGTCTTTTGTTTTGCTCTCTTGAAGAGCGCTTGCTTATTATAGCACCGGTTTTTCCGGTTGTCAACACTTTTTCGAAAAATTTTTTCAATTTTTTCCGGACCCCGGAAAGAGGCTCCTTGGCCCCTTTCCGGCTCCGGTTTTTACAGGCAAAAGCCAATATCTTTATTTCAGTGTACGGTTGAAAAAATCCAGAATAATCTCCCTGATCTGGGGCTGGACAAAATGGCGGTCTGCGTGATCGGCCCCTTCCAGCTCATAAAACTCCACCGGGGTACCATTGGCGTGGAGCTGTTCATAGAGAATCTCACTTTGACGGAAGGGTACCGTGCCGTCCTGATTGCCGTGAATCAGCAGCATGGGCGGCGTTTCCGGAGAAAGATAGGTTGCCGGTGTCGCGGCGCGGGTGACTTTCGACACCAGGTCCGCCGGGCCGCCCAGCAGCAGCGCTTCCGGGGACGCGGGGCTGAACCGGTTCTCTTTTCCGAAATCCATGAAGTCCGTGGGGCCATACCAGTCACACACTGCCTGTACGGCACTGGAATATTCCGGATTCTCCCCCACGTCAAATTCCCGGGTGTTTCCCGTTACTCCGGCCATAACGGACAGATAGGCTCCCGCCGATTCACCCATAATACCAATATGGTTCGGGTCCAGAGAAAACCGTTTTGCATTGGCCCGCAGGAACCGGATGGCAGCTTTTACATCCTCCAGCGCTGCGGGGAACTGGGCTTCATTGGTGGTGCGGTACTCCACAGAAGCCACCGCAAAGCCTGCCTCTGCCAGATACGTCATTTCCGGCGCATGATAGTTTTTGTCCAGCATATGCCAGGCGCCGCCGCAAACCCAGACAATCACCGGAAGAGGGGTGTTTCCTCTGGGCTTCATCAGGTTCAGTTTCAGGGAACGGGCGCTGTTTCCAAACCAGAAATCCGGCTGAGAAAACACCAGATCCTGTATCAGGCCGATTTGAGGCCGGGTAATTTCAACATTCAGCTTTTTTCTCACGGTCTCTCCCCCTTATTAAATTCTGCGCACGCCGGAAGCTTCCCGTGCCAGTGCTTCAATGGCATCAAACGCCCCGCTGTCCAGCAGTTTTTCCGGGACAATCCAGCTGCCGCCGCAGGACACCACATTGGGCAGCGCCAGATAGGTCCCCACGTTTTGCGGGTTAATACCGCCGGTGGGCATGAATTTCATTCCTGCATAGGGGCCTGCAAGAGCTTTCAGCATTTTCACGCCCCCTACTACCTCAGCCGGGAACAGCTTGACCACTTCCAGCCCCTCCCGCATACAGGCCTCCACTTCTGTAGGTGTGGCACAGCCGGGAATGACCGGAATGCCTTTTTCTACACACCAGCGCACCACTTCCAGATTGGTGCCGGGGCTGATAATGGCTTTCGCTCCGGCATTCACTGCCTTTTCCGCGGTTTCCACATCCAGCACTGTACCGGCACAGACAAATACCTCCGGAACTTCCCGGGCAATCTGTCGGATAGCTTCCTCTGCCGCATCGGTGCGGAAGGTAATCTCCGCTGCGGGAATCCCGCCGCGATGGAGCGCCCGTGCCAGTTCCGCCGCTGTTTCGGCATGATTGATTTTTACCACCGGCACCACCGGAATTCCGGCCAGTGCCTGCAAAATGGTTTTTGTCATTTCCGTCATGATGTTTCCTCCTTATGCCTGTTTCAGCGGCGTATGGGCCATAAAGTCGTCCAGCTGTTCCCGGGTGGGAAGGCCTTCGTTATCGCCCACGCTCATAATCTGAATGGTTCCAATGGCGTTGGCCCGAAGCACCGTTTCCCGCAGAGAAAGCCCTTCGGCAATGCCGCTGATAATGCCGCAGGCAAACCCGTCTCCTGCGCCCACCGTATCCACAATTTCCCGCTCCTGGTAGGTGGGAACCTGGATTCTCTCCTGACGGGAAGCAGCAAAGGCTCCTTTTGCTCCGGTTTTGACAATCACAGCTTTCGCGCCTTTTTCCAGATAATAGTCCGCAATTTTCTCCGGGTCCCGGGAACCCATCAGGATTTCCCCTTCCTTATAACCGGGCAGCACATAATCCGCCAGACCTGCCAGCCTGTTGAGACAATCCACCATAGTCTGCGTATCCGGCCACAGAGCCGGACGGAGATTGGGGTCAAAAAACACCGTCAATCCGGCTTCCCGGGCTTTTTTCATCATCAACTCCGCCGCTTCCATAGTGGAAGAGGATAGAGGCGGAAAAATACCGGTCATGTGCAGAATATCAAACGCGGAAAAATCCAGTGTCTCTACCTCTTTAATAGAAAGAGCAGAAGCCGCTGAATTTTTGCGAAAATAATGAATCGCCGGGTCTCCATGGCTGGTCTTTCCTTTCAGCATAAAGCCGGTGCTCCGCTGAGAATCCATCTGAATCAATGCAGTATCGATTCCGTTGGCCTTCATGGTATTGAGAATCCGGCGGCCGAACGGGTCGTCTCCCAACCGGGTCAGATAGTGGGCCTGATGACCCAGCCGGGTCAGCCCCACTGCAACATTGAACTCCGCGCCGGCTACTGCTGCCGAAAAATTCGAAACGCTTTCCAGAGGCCCTTCTTCCTGTGAAATAAACAGTCCCATCGGCTCTCCGGCCAGCAGGATTTTTTTCATCTGTCAATCAACCCTTTCCCTGTACCGCCGCAATTTTGTATTGGCTGTATTCAGAATCATCATACCTCTTTCCCGGGAAACCGTCAATCAATCCCACAGATTTTTCATATAAATGCGCAAATTTGTATGGTTTTGCTTTTTTTCGCCGCTTTACCTATTTCCTGTTGACAAACAAAAAAAATGGGTGTATTATGTTTGACGTCAAACAGTTATACACTTCATTGTTTATGCTAAAACAATTTACACGGAGGTGTTTCCTGAGAAATGAGCAGCGAACAAAAACTTGGTCTTGAAATTATGCGGATCTCCACCCTGATCCGCCGGTGCGCCGACAACACCATCCCTCTTCAGCAGGTAAACAACATTACCGGCTCCAACGGCTGGATTCTGCAATTTCTGGCAGAACACGAAGGAGAAAATGTTTTTCAGCGGGATTTGCAGAATTCCTTTTCCGTCACCCGCTCCACCATTTCCAAGGTTGTCAAACTGATGGAAAGCAAAGGACTCATCCGAAGAGAATCGGTTTTCAGCGATGCACGGCTGAAAAAACTGGTGCTGACGGACCGGGGCCGGAAAATTCATCAGCTGGCTTCTGCCGGAAACAACGAGCTGGAAGCCCGGATGACCCGGGGATTTTCCCAGGAAGAAATGGAAACCCTGATGTCTCTGCTGGTACGAATCAGCAAAAATCTGGAAGATGAGTAAGCCTGTTCAGGCTGTACTTTATCATAGTTTTTATGAAAGGACTGAAGTCGCATGATAAAAAAACTGATGGAAAGCATCCGCCAGTACAAAAAAGCTTCGATTCTGGCGCCTGTTCTCGTTCTGGTTGAAGTGGCAATGGAAATCATCATTCCGCTGGTCATGGCAGAACTGATTGACAAGGGCATTGATCAGGGTCACATGCCCAGCGTCATTAAGTTCGGTATCATCCTGCTGATCGCCGCCATGATTTCCCTGCTGTTTGGTGCTTTGGCCGGTAAATATGCCGCCATTGCTTCCTCCGGCTTTGCCCGCAATCTTCGCCATGACATGTATTATAAGATTCAGGAGTACTCCTTCGCCAATATCGATAAGTTCTCCACCGCCAGTATCGTCACCCGTCTGACGACCGACGTGACCAACCTGCAAATGGCCTATCAGATGATTATCCGTATGGCCGTGCGCTGCCCCTTTATGCTGGTGTTCGCACTGATCGCTTCTTTCAGCATTGATGCAAACCTGTCTTTTGTATTTCTTGTTGCCATTCCGATTTTGGGCTTCGGCCTGCTGTTTATTGCTAACCATGTACACCCTATTTTTGAGCGTGTATTCCGTACATACGATAAACTGAACCGGGTTGTTCAGGAAAACCTCCGGGGCATCCGGGTGGTCAAGTCCTTTACCCGGGAGGACCACGAAATCGAGAAATTTGAGTCCATTTCCAATACCATTTATAAGGACTTTTCCAAAGCAGAAAAAATTCTGGCTTTCAACATGCCGCTGATGCAGTTCAGCATGTACGCCTGTATGCTGATTGTTTCCTGGCTGGGCGCAAGAGCCATTGTAGCCTGCGGCGGAGACGCTGCATTGGGACTTTCCACCGGTGAGTTCATGAGCCTGATTACCTATGCTACCCAGATCCTTATGAGCCTCATGGCTGTTTCCATGGTATTCGTGATGATTATCATCTCCCGGGCTTCCGCCGAACGTATTTATGAAATTCTGGTGGAAGAAAGCACCCTGCACAACGGCGAAAATCCCATTTATCAGGTAAAGGACGGCTCCATTTCCTTTGAAAATGTCACGTTCTCCTATTCCGAAAAGAACGAAAAGCCGGTTCTGGATCACATCAACCTGAAAATTCTTTCCGGCCAGACCATCGGTATTCTGGGCGGAACCGGTTCTTCCAAATCCAGTCTGGTACAGCTCATTCCCCGTCTGTATGATGTGACGGAAGGCCGCGTCACAGTTGGCGGCGTGGATGTTCGGGAATACGATATCGAAAGCCTGCGAAATCAGGTGGCTATGGTTCTTCAGAAAAACGAGCTGTTTTCCGGTACCATTAAAGATAACCTGCGCTGGGGCAACGAAAACGCCACCGACGACGAAATCCTGCACGCCTGTCAGCTGGCCTGTGCCGATGAGTTCGTCTCCAGTTTCCCCCAGGGCTATGATACCTACATCGAACAGGGCGGCACCAACGTTTCCGGCGGTCAGAAACAGCGTCTCTGCATTGCCCGTGCCCTGCTGAAAAAGCCCAAGATCCTGATTCTGGACGACTCTACCAGCGCTGTTGACACCAAAACCGACGCCATGATCCGCAAGGCCTTCCGGGAAGAGATTCCCGACACCACCAAGATCATCATCGCTCAGCGTGTCTCTTCCGTACAGGATGCAGACCAGATTCTGGTGATGGACGACGGCAAACTGGCAGCCTGCGGCACCCACGAAGAGCTGCTCCAGTCCTGCAAGATCTATCAGGAAGTCTACTATTCTCAGAACAAAGGAGGCGCTCAGGATGAATAAAACGCAAAAGAAAAACACTCCTCCGGCAATGCCCGAAAACATCAGACGTTTCAAGCCCGGAACCATCCGCCGCCTTCTCTCCTATCTGGGCGCATATCGGATTCCGCTGATTCTCGTTGTGGTCTGTATTCTCATCAGCGCCGGTGCTTCCGTTGCCTCCGCTCTGTTCATTCAGACGCTGATCGATGATTTCATCACCCCCATGCTGCTGAATCAGAGTTCCGACTTCTCCGAACTGCTGAAAGCCATTACCACCATGGGCTTCATCTTTGCCGCCGGTATTGTGGCTACGCTGATTTACAACCGGATGATGGCTGTCATTGCACAGGGAACACTGAAGGACATCCGCGATGCCATGTTCTCCAAGATGCAGAAGCTTCCCATCCGTTACTTCGATACCCATACCCACGGCGACATCATGAGCCACTACACCAACGATACCGATACCCTTCGCCAGATGATTTCCCAGAGTATGCCTCAGGTGTTCTCTTCCTGTGTCACCATTCTGGCTGTCTTCTGTTCCATGCTGTACCTCAGCTTCTGGCTGACCCTGTTTGTGCTGATTTCCGTGGTAGTGATTCTTAAGACCATCAAGAAAATCGCTGGAAAGAGCAGCACCTATTTCATGAAGCAGCAGGAATCCCTGGGTACTGTTAACGGCTTCATTGAAGAAATGATCAACGGACAGAAGGTGGTCAAAGTCTTCTGTCACGAAGAAAAAGCCAAAGAGGACTTTGACAAGGTAAACGACGAACTGTGCGCCAGCGCAACCTCCGCTAACATTTATGCCAACATCCTCATGCCCATCATGAACAACATCGGCTACATTCTGTATGTGTTGCTGGCCGTTCTCGGCGGTGCCATGGCCATTGCCGGCATCACCAATTTCAGCCTGGCAGGCGCTGGTGTTCTGACATTGGGTACCATCGCTTCTTTCCTCACCCTGTCCCGGAACTTTGTCAACCCCATTGCACAGGTTTCCCAGCAGCTGACCTCTGTCATCACCGCACTGGCTGGTGCTTCCCGTATTTTTGAACTGATGGACGAAGAGCCTGAAGCTGATGACGGTTATGTCACGCTGGTCAATGCTAAATACGACAAAGACGGCCAGCTGACTGAGTGCGACCACTCCACCAGCATGTGGGCCTGGAAACATCCCCATCATGACGGTACGGTGACCTATACTAAGCTGGAAGGCAATGTGGTGCTGGATCATGTGGACTTCGGCTATGTACCGGACAAAATTGTGCTCCACGACATCTCCCTGTATGCCAACCCGGGCGAAAAAATCGCCTTTGTGGGTTCCACCGGTGCAGGAAAAACTACGATCACCAACCTGATTAACCGTTTCTATGATATTGCCGACGGCAAGATCCGGTATGACGGCATCAATATCAACAAGATCAAAAAAGCCGACCTGCGGCGCTCTCTGGGCGTGGTGCTTCAGGACGTCAACCTGTTCACCGGCACAGTAATGGAAAATATTCGGTATGGCCGCCTGGATGCAACGGATGAGGAATGCATCACCGCTGCAAAGCTGGCCAACGCCGACAAATTTATCCGGATGCTGCCTCAGGGCTATAACACCGTACTGGAGGGAGACGGCAGCGGACTGTCTCAGGGTCAGCGCCAGTTGATTTCCATTGCCCGCGCCGCTGTTGCCGACCCGCCGGTTATGATTCTGGATGAGGCAACTTCCTCCATCGACACCCGCACCGAAGCCATCGTCCAGAGCGGCATGGATGCCCTGATGTATGGCCGCACGGTGTTTGTCATCGCCCACCGCCTGTCCACCGTTCAGAACTCCAACGTCATCATGGTGCTGGACCATGGCCGCATTATTGAACGCGGCAGCCACGATGACCTGATCGCCCAGAAGGGCCGTTACTATGCCCTGTATACCGGCGCATTTGAACTGGAATAATCCGTTTGCCAAAAAAGGCTCTGCACCCTGAAATTCAGGAGGCAGAGCCTTTTCTATATTATAGTCTAATCATTTGTCCGTTTGGGGCTGGGGATAGTGCCGCAGAAGCGCCGCACGATGAACCATCAGCCCAGTGGAGTTAGCCGACACGGTTACCTGAAGCCAGACGCCGGGCAATTCCAGCAGCATGGCGGGAAACACATAGGTTGTGCACTTTTTCACGTTCCCATTTTTGGCCAATCGCATCTGCCAGCTTTCATAGGTCCACTTTTTGCACAGAGAACCCGTTTTGGAAAAGAAACGGCCAATTGCATACTGAACCGTGTCCCCATCGGCCCAGCAGGGCTTTTCAGAGCGGAATTTAAAATTGGGCATAAAACAGATTTCACAGGTCAGAGCACCATAAGTCATTTTCATAAAGCATTATCCTCCAATCATAGAATCAAACATGGTTTTCAGCGTTCGGTTGCTGTCCCATCGTGTTTTCAGCGGCACGATGTCCCTGTTGGAAAACTCTGTGCAGTCCCAACCCCGCATGACAGAATCAGCGGAATCCGCACAAACAGAAAGCACCGGATTCCGAACTACGGAACCGGTGCTGGTTTCCCATTTGGACGCACGAATCCCGTCGATTCTATCAACGATCCTCGTGCAAATTCAATTGTTGAGGAAAATGCTATGGGAACAGTATACCATAGACATGCCAAAAAATCAATGCTGTTTTGGCTTTTGCCTCTTATTGTTCCGCTTTTTCCGAGTCAGTTTCCGCCGGAAAAGCTCCATCATTCTGGACTGCCGCTTCATCTCCATAGAAATCTGGTCGAGTCGGGGTACCAGAATGTAATCAATCAGGTGCAGGAAAAGCGACATACAGGCCAGCGCAAACACCAACAGCATCATCAGAACCATGACCATGGGCAGATTCAGGGGTACCAGACTGAAAAAGTGCCCGAAGAGAATCAGGGCCAGCACAAAGGCAATGGTCATGGTAACCGCCAGCGCACCCCGAAGCAGATTCACAGGTGTGCACACTTTATAGAGCATAATCAATCCTGTACAGCCGGTGACCATGACCGCCAGCGTGGAAAACTGCTCTTGAGAAAAATTCATATATCCGCTGATGGCTGTAAGAAGCAGAATATTCACCACCATCGTCAGCGCGGCGGGCAGGGATTTCTGAATCACATTGATGATAAATTTGCCGCGAATTCGGTCCCGGTTGGGCTCCAATGCCAGCACAAAAGACGGCGCGCCGATGGTCAGGGCGCTGATCAGCGTCATCTGAATGGGTTCAAAGGGATAATTTGCGGAAATAAAGATAAAACAGAAAGCGATAATAGCGGAAAAAATGGACTTGACCAGAAACAGCGAGGCCGACCGCTGCAAATTATTGATGGAACGCCGCCCTTCCTGCACCACCCGGGGCATGGAAGCGAAATTGGAGTCCAACAGAACCAGCTGGGAAACGGTTCGGGCTGCATCACTGCCGGATGCCATAGCCACACTGCAATCTGCCTCTTTCAGCGCCAGCACATCGTTGACACCGTCGCCGGTCATGGCCACTGTATGGCCGTCCGCTTTCAGTGCTTTCACCAACGCCAGTTTCTGCTGCGGGGTAACCCGGCCGAAAACGGAATATTCCCGAGCGGCCCGGCGTATATCCTCGTCTGTTTTCAGCGTAGTGGCGTCCACATAGCTGCCTGCATGTTCCATTCCGGCCCGTTTGGCGATATTGGCCACCGTCACAGCACTGTCACCGGAAATGACTTTCAAATCCACACCCTGATCGGCAAAATACCGCAGAGTTTTGGGCGCTTCTTTTCGGATTTTATCGCTGAGTATCAACAGAGCCAGCGGCTTCAAATCGGCAGGCAGCTCCTTTTCCCGGAAATTTTCCGGAGAATAGGCCAGCAGCAGCACCCGTTGTCCGTTTTGGGAATAGGTTTCCGCCTGTTTGCGGAAAGGCTCAAAGCCTTCTCTGAGAATAAACTCTCCCGCACCCATGACAAATGCGCCCACACCGGCAAAATAACAGCCGCTCCACTTCCGAGCGGAAGAAAAGGGGCGAATTTCCTCACAGGGCCATCCGGGGTCAATGGTAAACCGGTCTTTCACAGCCAGAAAAGTGGGATTGCTGTCCGTCAGATTGGCGGCCAGCGCAGAAAGGGACTGTTCCAAATAGGTTTCATCCAGGCGCACCAGCGGCACCACCTCGTCCACCTGCATACATCCTTCTGTAATGGTTCCGGTCTTGTCCAGACAGAGGGTATCCACTCGCGCCAGC
>ERZ791934.2432-NODE-2432-length-12051-cov-3.573108_pt1 | contig 12051 bp, 8 predicted proteins | sample MGYA00510125_ERZ791934 | MGnify/ENA primary metagenome ERZ791934 (study PRJEB30046, sample SAMN00993240) | human gut metagenome | study: EMG produced TPA metagenomics assembly of the A metagenome-wide association study of gut microbiota in type 2...
TTGGTACCGAATGGGTTCATATGGCATTTGTTTATGATGGTAGTAATTCGACAGTAACAGTTTACCGGAATGGTGAAAGTGCATTTACAAAAGAGCTGCCCGGTTATGGAAAGCTTAAATTTAAAGATTTGGGTACATTTGCTATCGGAGCATTTCAGTTTAGCACAAAACCCAGTTTGACAGAAGGTGCAGGAGCACAGAGTTGGGCATCCAATTTTCCGGGACAGTTAGACCAGTTCCGCTTCTATGACAGAGCTATATCTGCTTCTGATATCAAGCAACTTTATTCAGGTAAAGAATGATGACCGTTAGAAATAGAGTGAATATGAGAGCTGTTTATTTCATACTGTCCTTATTACTGATTGCTTGCAGTAAAGATGATGCTTCGGAAGCACCCGGAAAATTTGAACTGCAAAATATATCCATTGGTGAAAAACAGGATCAGAGTTCCTTTGAAAATGTAGCTCCCAATGCCAGTATTGTGCTTACATTCACAGATGCAGTGGATGAAGCTACGATTCAGAGTAATATCATATTGAAACTGAATGATCAGGCGGTGGCATATGATTCAAAACTACAGGGAAAGGATAAACTCTCATTGACTCCAACAGGTGGCTTTAAAAGTTTTTCCTCATATAAACTGGTGATCAATCCGGGGGTGAAATCCACCTCCGGAGTATCTCTTACCAATGGCAAAGTCTATGAAATCCGTACAGGGATGGATGATTCGGATAAGTTTGATCGCATTCCTGACGAGGATTTATTAACTTTGGTGCAGAAACAAACTTTTAAGTATTTCTGGAACTTCGGTCATGCACATTCCGGTATGGCACGCGAAAGAACAACTTCCGGTGATGTTGTTACTACCGGAGGAACAGGATTTGGAGTGATGGCGATGCTGGTAGCGGCTGAAAGAGGATTTGTAACCCGACAGGAAGCTCTTGAAAGAGTGCAGAAGATTGTAACTTTCCTGGATAAAGAGTGTACGAGTTATCATGGAGCCTATGCACACTGGATTAACGGTGCAACCGGTGAGACAAAGCCATTTGGTGATAAAGATGATGGTGCGGATCTGGTAGAAACCTCTTTACTTTTCCAGGGACTGCTTGCAGCACGTGCATACTTCAAGGAGGGTTCGGAAGCTGAGAGTAAATTGCGTTCTGATATAACCCGCCTGTGGGAAGCTATTGAATGGACTTGGTTTCAGAAAAGTGGAGAGTCTGTTCTGTATTGGCATTGGAGTCCGAACTATGGATTTGAGAAGAATCTTCCGATCAGAGGTTGGAATGAGTGCCTGATAACTTATGTGCTTGCAGCTTCTTCTCCTACTCATCCTATCGATAAGGCGGTTTATGAAGCTGGATGGGCAAGGAATGGCGGTTTGAAGAATGGTAATACCTACTATGGATACAAGCTTCCGCTGGGAGCTGATAAGGGTGGACCGTTATTCTTATCTCAATATTCCTTCTTGGGCATTAATCCGAAAGGACTGAAAGATAAATATGCTGATTATTGGGAACAGAATCAAAACCATACTCTGATCAATTATAATTATTGTAAGGAGAATCCTAAGGGATATGCTGGTTATGGAGCCTCTTGTTGGGGGTTGACAGCTAGTGATGGTGATAATGGTTATTCGGCACATTCACCTACAAATGATAAAGGAGTGATTGCTCCTACGGCTGCATTGTCTGCATTTCCTTATACTCCGGAAGAGTCGATGTCTGCATTGCACTTCTATTATTATAAGATGGGTGATAAACTCTGGAGAGATTATGGTTTTGTAGATGCTTTCAACCTGACAGCTAATTGGTATGATAACCAGTGTATAGCTATCGACCAAGGACCGATCATTTGTATGATAGAAAATTATAGGACAGGAATGCTTTGGAATTTATTTATGGCTATTCCGGAAATTCAGCAGGGAATGAAAAAGTTAGGTTTTGAAAGCCCTGCACTAAACTGATAAATAGAATATATGATGAGACTTATAATATATGTGATGCTTCTGCTTTACCCGTTTAGCCTGCTGCCGGCAGCTTCTGGTGGTAAGAAGGAGAAGAACTTGTCTGATGAAGAACTGATGACCCTCGTGCAGAAACAGACTTTCCGTTATTTCTGGGATTATGGACATCCGGTTTCGGGCTTGGCACGCGAACGTAGTAACGGTAATGACGATATTGTTACCATTGGTGGTTCCGGCTTTGGGGTAATGGCTATTATTGTCGGTGCAGAACGTGGATTTGTAACGCGTGAACAAGCGGCAGAGCGTATGCTGAAAATAGTCAGCTTTCTGAATGATAAGAATACGGACAGTTACCATGGCATTTGGGCGCATTGGATAAATGGGCAGAACGGAGAAACCATTTCTTTCAGCAGGAAAGATGATGGTGCCGATCTGGTAGAGTCTGCTTTCATGTTCGAAGGGTTGTTGGCTGCACATCAGTATTTCAACAAAGATAATCAGGTGGAAAGACGTATCCGCGGTCTTATTAATGACCTGTGGCGTCAGGCTGAATGGAATTGGTTTACTAAAGGTGGTGAAGATGTACTCTATTGGCATTGGTCACCCAATAACGGTTGGTCGATGAACCATCAGATAAAAGGGCATAATGAGTGCCATATTACATATATACTTGCTGCTTCTTCACCCACTTATCCCATTGCAGAGTCGGTATATCATAAAGGGTGGGCCAATTCTATCGTTTTCAAGAATGGTAAGAAGTATTACGACATAACCTTGCCATTGGGAAGTGATTATGGCGGACCTTTGTTCTTTACCCATTATTCTTATATGGGACTTGATCCGCGTGGCTTGAAAGATTATTATGCTGATTATGAAGAACAGATGAAAGCACATACTCTGATTAATCGTGCTTATTGCATAGATAATCCGAAGGGGTATAAAGGGTATGGAGAACAGTGCTGGGGACTGACAGCCAGTGATGGTGATAAAGGGTACTCTGCGCATTGTCCTGGTAATGACCGCGGTGTTATTACTCCAACAGCCGCCTTGTCGTCTATTCCTTATGCACCGGAATATTCATTGCAGGCCATGCGCTATTTCTATGAAGAGCTTGGCGATAAGCTTTGGGGAGAATATGGTTTCAAGGATGCATTTAACCTGACTGCTGACTGGTTTGCGCCATCTTATCTGGCTATAGACCAGGGACCTATTATTGTTATGATAGAAAATTATCGTACAGGTTTAATATGGAAATTGTTTATGAGTCATCCGGATGTACAAAAAGGATTGAAGAAGTTAGGATTTAAAACACCATACTTAAATTAAAAAGGTTTCATAATTATGAAAAACATGTTTTTTAATAGTGTATTAGTTGCTTTCGTTCTGCTTGTTGCTTCGTGCAGCAAGCAGCCGGAAGCTAAAGTTGATGTGATGTCATTCAATATTCGTCTGGATCATGTAGCGGATAGTTTGAACAACTGGAAGTATCGTAAAGATGCTGCGGCACAAATGATTATTTATTATGCTCCGGATGTAGTAGGTATGCAGGAAGTATTAAAGAACCAGTTGGACGATCTGAAGAACCGCCTTCCGCAATATACGGTTTTAGGTGTGGGGCGTGCCGATGGAAAAGAAAAAGGGGAATATTGTTCTCTGTTCTATAAGACCGATCGTTTCGATCTTATGAAGAGTGGCAATTTCGGTTTGAGTGAAACACCCGATTCTATTGGAATAAAAGGCTGGGATGCTGCTTGCGAACGCATTGTGACGTGGGCTGTTCTTAAAGATAAAGTCAGTGGTAAAGAATTGGCTGCTTTTAATACACATTTCGACCATATTGGTAAGGTTGCCCGTCGTGAAAGTGCAGTTTTGTTGCTTGCAAAGATACGTGAGATAGCCTCGGACTTACCGGTGGTTATTACGGGAGATTTTAATGGTACTGTTGATTCAGATCCGATTTCTGTTCTTACGGAAGGGGGAATGCAGAATACTTATTCCGCATCTGACATAGTTTATGGTCCTACGTGGAGCTTTCATGATTTTGGGCGCATCCCGGTTGAAGAACGCCAGTTGATCGATTTTATTTTTGTCAATGGACAAGTGGTGGCCAATAAATTCAGAGTGATAGCAGACAAGCCGGACAATGGCTATTTATCCGACCATGCGCCTATTCAGGCCAATCTGACAATTCGATAGTACCATGACTTCTAAATTATCCTTGGGGCTTGTCGTTTTACCTTTTGTACCTTCCTCCATTGTGCAAGGTCAAGAGCAGGAAGTTCGTAACGAACGCCCCAATATCATTTTTATTATGAGTGATGACCACGCCCGTCAGGCTATGAGTATTTATGGTCATCCTATAGGGAAAGTGGCGCCGACTCCGAATATTGACCGTATCGGGCATGAAGGAGCGGTTTTCCAGAATAACTATTGTTGCAATTCTATTTCCGGGCCGAGTCGTGCTGCCATACTTACCGGTAAACATAGCCATAAGAATGGTTTCATGAAGAACTGGGCGAAAGGTTTTGACGGTACGCAACAGACCCTTCCAAAGATATTGCAGGCAAATGGTTACGAGACAGCTGTTATTGGTAAGTGGCATCTTATTTCTAAGCCTACAGGTTTGGATGATTCTGGATGATCAGGGAGAATATTGTAATCCGCATTTTATTACTGAAAATGATACCACACGTCATTTGGGGTATGTGACGGATTTGATTACTAAATATACGGAAGAATGGCTCGACGGACGGAAAGACAAGAACAAGCCTTTCTTTCTGATGATGCATCACAAAGCTGTTCATAGAAACTGGGTACCTGCAGAAAGACATTACCATCTGTATGAGCATACTACTTTTCCACTTCCTGATAATTATTTTGATGTTTATGAGGGTCGTTATGCGGCACAGATGCAAAAGATGAATATCTATTGTGACATGTACGAAGGACACGATCTGAAGATGGTTACTGGTATGGATAGTGACAGTTTACTGTTCGACCCTTGGCCGCATGCTTTTCTGGGGACAATGGAACCGGATGAATGCCGTCGTTTTCTTGATGCATATCGTGATAGAAATAATGAATTCCACTCCAGAAAACGTTCATTCAAAGAAGTCGCGGAATGGAAATACCAGCGTTACTTGCAAGATTATATGGGAGTTGTAGCGAGTGTAGACGAAAGTGTGGGAGAGATTCTTGATTATCTGAAACGTACCGGACTGGATAAAAATACGATTGTAGTCTATACTACCGATCAGGGCTTCTATTTGGGAGAACATGGTTGGTTTGATAAGCGTTTCATGTACGAAGAATCTTTCGGCATGCCGATGGTTATGCGCTGGCCCGGACATATCAAGCCGGAAACTCAGGTAACAGGACTGACGCAGAACATAGACTTTGCTCCTACTTTTCTGGATATGTGTGGTATCGAAGTGCCACGGGATATGCAGGGCGTATCGTTCCGGGAGTTGGTAGAGACGGGAAAGAAACTGCGTGATTGGCGTAAATCGCTCTATTATCATTATTATGAATTTCCTGGATTTCATAGTGTCCGTGCCCATTATGGTGTAAAGATGGAACGCTACAAATTGATGCACTTTTATGTGGAAGACAAATGGGAACTGTATGATCTGAAAACTGATCCGACAGAAATGCACAATCTGTACGGAAAGCAAGGAATGGAGAAAGTAACTGCTGAACTAATGGCAGAACTTGCACGTTTACAGAAACAATATGAAGTTCCTCAGAATTTGTGCAAGTAATATAAAGAACGAAAGAATGAAACATCTGTTATTGACTATAGTCTGCCTGATTGCGTGGACTACTCTTCCGGCGCAGGATATGCGTCAGGATACATATTGTAATCCCTTGAATATAGATTATACCTATATGATTTATAATTCGTGTGACGTGGAAAGTTACGCTAGTAGCTGTCTGTCAATCGTTCATCGATAGAGCAGACCTATTGTTTCACCAATAGTAGCCTACGAGCAGGTGCGCTTGTACAAGGGTATCAAGCTGCTCGGACAAGGTAGCCCTCCCGAAAGGGTAAGAATGAACCGTGAGGGAAATTCAAAGGTCGCAAGCATTATGCGGTTGGGGAGCTTGGCTCGGAAGGTATGGTCAACGTAAGTGAATTGCTAATAAACGTCGTTAAGTCGAACAAGCCTACTAATGCTATCAGGCTTGAACCAAAAGGTAAAATGGCTGGTTGTCCCTGTGAATTTTGGGGGCACGTGAACAATAGCGCCATCGGCGAAGAGGCAAGACCTAACCCATTCCCGGTACTGGTGTAAAAACACGGTAAGCCCATATATCTCCCGTAAGGGTAGGAGAACCGCAAGGTAATCTGACGGATATGTGGGTAAAGGAGAACCGGAGAAAGCGAATGCCATCCCGTAATCGGGTGGATAGGGATTGAGCCGAAACCATGAATTGTTTTTGACAACATTATCCTACGTGAAAGCGGGCAGACTTCCGGTATGGTGACGTTTTACAAGATAACTTTTAGAACTTATGAAAGAAGAAAAGCAAATGTACGAAAACAAAAAATCGTGTGCGTCTTCTGACTGCAATGGTCGGACTTGGGAAAGCATAGACTGGAACAAGTGCGAGCAGGCAGTCAATAAGCTGCAAGCGCGTATTGTAAAAGCTCAGAAAGCAGGTAAGTTCGGCAAGGTAAAAGCCTTGCAATGGACACTTACCCACTCGTTTTATGCCAAAGCATTGGCGGTCAAGCGAGTTACTTCCAATAATGGAAAGAAGACTTCAGGGGTTGATAAAATTCTTTGGTCAACTCCGCAATCGAAGTTCAAAGCCATTGTGACACTAAGAAGAAGAGGCTACAAGCCCCAACCGTTAAAAAGAGTAAATATCAAGAAAAGTAACGGCAAACTTCGCCCGTTGGGAATACCGACAATGAAAGACAGAGCCATGCAAGCACTTTATCTGATGGCATTGGAACCAGTGTCTGAAACTACAGCAGACAACTATTCCTTTGGTTTCAGGAAAGACCGCAGCACGGCAGACGCTATGGCTCGATGCCATTCGCTTCTGTCCAAGAAAACATCTGCCCAATGGATATTGGAGGGAGATATTAAAGGTTGTTTCGACCATATAAGCCATGAATGGTTGATGAAGAATATCCCTATGGATAAATCCATATTACAAAAATGGCTAAAATGTGGGTACGTATATAACAGAGAACTTTTCCCGACAGAAGAAGGTACACCGCAAGGAGGTATCATATCACCGACACTTGCCAATATGACGCTTGACGGTTTACAGAACCTATTGGAAACCCATTTCCCGTGGGAACGGGTATCAGGAAAATCAGGATGGTACTGCCCGAAAGTCAGATTGGTGCGTTATGCAGACGACTTCATTATAACAGGTGATACTAAAGAAATATTGGAACATAGTGTAAAACCTTTGGTAGCTGATTTCCTCGCAGAAAGAGGACTGACACTATCAGAAGAGAAAACTAAGATTACACACATAACGGATGGTTTCGATTTTCTTGGTTTCAATGTACGGAAATTTGGAGATACCCTGCTGACACAACCCTCTAAAGATAGGACAAAACGAATGTTGAGCAAAGTCAAAGATGAAATCAAACGATTTCGTGGCGATGCTCAACATGAGCTGATTATGCGATTGAACCCGATACTTAACGGATGGGCAAACCATTACAAACATAGTGCAGCCTCAAATGTCTTTCGTAAGACAGATTATCAAATCTATAAGAAGTTATGGCGGTGGGCACTCCGCAGGCATGGTAACAAATGCAAAGGGTGGATTAAGAACCGCTATTTCCATAGAATTGATGGTCGTGACTGGGTATTTGCAGTCAAAAGGAAGAACGAAAAGCATGAGGAATATTTTATTCCAATCACTATTCTGTTCAATACGAAGATTGAAAGATACCCTCAACTGAAATGTGATGTCAATCCTTTTGACCCTGAATGGAAGCAATACCTTGAAAAAAGGAGAACTGCCAAAATGAAAATGAGTTTGAAAGGTAAGAGGTCGCTTATCTCAATGTGGGAAAGACAAAATCGAAACTGCGTGTTATGCGGACAGCCGATAACAGCAGAAACCTCATGGCACACCATGAGCCAGCAGAAGAATGGCAGAAACCACCTCTGTTTAGTTCATGATGGTTGTTATCAAAGTGTTACACATAAAAAGAAGAAGTAAGTATGAGCGTATTTCTATTTGAAAAGGAATATTGTTTGCTTGAGCCGTGTGAGGGGAAACTTTCACGCACGGTTCTTAGGGGGGAAAGCACCCGTAAGGGTGCTGACCTACCCGACCAGGGACGGGACGCTATTGTTGTTGTGCCTCAAAAAGCTGCTGCCGGTAATCCGTGGATATGGCGTCCGGCTTTCTTCGATGCGTTTCCTGCTGTGGATAAAGCCCTGTTGGAAAGAGGTTTCCACGTGGCTTATCTGGATGTTACAAATGATTATGCCAGTCCGTGGGCTATTGAATTGGGTAACCGTTTCTACAAGGAAATGGTGGAGAATTACGGGCTTTCTTCTAAAGTAGTAATGGAAGGGTTTAGCCGTGGAGGACTCTATTCTGTCATTTGGGCTTCTCAAAACCCGGATAACGTTGCTTGCCTTTATCTTGATGCACCACTCAGTGATGTGTTCACTTGCCTGAAGAGATTGCATAAGGCAGCATGGAAAACTTTGTTGAAAGAATGGAACCTGACGGAAGAAACCATTGATCGTTTTGACGGCAATCCCATAGACAATCTGGAACCGTTGGCCAAAGCGGGTGTGCCCATTATCAGTGTTTGTGGAGACAGCGACCGGAGTGTACCGATTGAGGAGAACATGATGGTGATGCGTAAACGTTACCTGGCATTGGGTGGAAATGTGGAATTGATAATAAAACCGGGATGCGACCACCATCCGCATAGTCTTGAAGATCCTCAACCTATAGTCGATTTTATTATGCGCCAACAGCCTGAACATAAGAAGTTCCAGCACTACACCATTCGTGGCAGTCTGAACAACTCGTTCATTAAGTTTGAACGGGAACGTCGGGGAAGGGTAGCTTTTATCGGTGGATCCATCACAGAGATGGTGGGGTGGAAAGACATGATGGAACAACAGTTGCAACAGCGTTTCCCTTTTACAACTTTTGAGTTCGTAGAAGCCGGTATCAGTTCTACAGGAAGTACACCCGGAGCCTTCCGGTTGGATAACGATGTATTGTCGAAAGGTAAAATAGATTTGCTGTTCATTGATGGATCTGCGAACGATATGACAAATGGTTTTACGCCCGAGGAGCAGGTGCGTGGAGTGGAGGGGGAAATCCGTCATGCTTTGGAAGTTAATCCGGAAACCGATATTGTGCTGACTCATTTTGCAACGGACGGTTTCCTGCCTATCATCGCCAGACGGCAGATGCCGGATGCTATTCTAAATTACGAGCGGGTAGCCAATCATTATCGGGTGTCGTCAGTCAACCTGGCACAAGAGATTTCAGAACGGTTGCAGGACGGACAGTTTACTTGGAAAGAGTTTGGATACGCACATCCCCATCCTTATGGGCAATCTGTTTATACTGCTGCCATTAGTAATCTGCTGGATGAAATGCAACGGGAAATAAATGCTGAAAGTATACGCCGACTGCATGAGATTCCTGCTGCGCAACTTGATCCATACAGTTATACCAAAGGGCATTTCATCCCTCTCAGTCGTGTGCGTATTGGTCGTGGATGGAAGATTACAGACGATTGGAATCCGGATAACAAATATGAAAAGCGGAAAGGATTTGTGCATGTTCCTATGTTGGAAGCTGCACGTCCGGGTGATCGGCTGACACTCTCTTTCAAAGGAAGGGCTATCGGGATTTTTTGTGTTTGCGGACCGTCGGCAGGCATACTGGAATATAGTGTGGATAATGCTCCGTTCAAGAAACTGGATACTTATACGGCATGGAGCTCAGCCTTGTATATTCCATGGGTATACATGTTAGAGACAGAGTTGGAGGATACTGAGCATACCTTGCGCTTGCGTATCTCGTCCGACAAGAATCCCCGTTCATTGGGCACGGAATGCCAGATAAGGAACTTTGTGGTTAATAGATAAAAGTTCGATTGCCATGTACTATTAAATTTGATATGATGAAAAAACTGATTTTTCCCCTGTTGTTTGTGTTGGGTATAAGTACCCATGTTGATGCGCAGAAACCATATAAAGCATACATGGTTTCCAATACCCATCTTGATACACAGTGGCTGTGGACTGTACAGACAACCATTGACCATTATTTATACCGTACACTCACTCAGAATTTCTGGCTGATCGACCATTATCCCGGTTATATCTTCAATTTCGAAGGAGCGGTTCGTTACCAATGGGCCAAAGAGTATTATCCAACCGAGTATGAACGGCTGAAAAATTATATAAAGGCAGGTCGTTGGAATATTTCAGGGAGCTCATGGGATTCTACTGATCCCAATATACCTTCACCGGAATCATTTTTCCGTAATCTTCTTTACGGACAGGAATTCTTTAAGAAAGAATTTGGTAAAAAATCAAATGATATTTTTCTTCCGGACTGTTTTGGTTTCGGATACACCCTGCCCACGATAGCTGCCCATTCTGGTATCATTGGTTTTTCCACACAGAAGCTCCAGCATCGCAAGTTGCCGTTTTATGGTGACCACAAACTACCGTTCATGTTCGGGTTGTGGGAAGGTATAGACGGGGCGCGCATTATGGCGGTGCCGCATGCCCAAGACTACGTTTCTAGATTTGATGGACAAGAGTTGAGTAACAATGGTAAACTGGTGGATTTAGCTAAAAACGGTCTTAATAATACCGTCTACCATTATTATGGAGCCGGAGACCGTGGAGGTTCGCCTACAATTGCTTCCGTAAGATCGGTTGAAACAGGAATGAAGGGTGAGGGACCGGTGCAGATAATAAGTGCACGTTCGGGGCAGTTGTTTGATGATTATTATCCTTTTGAAAAGCATCCGGAACTGCTTGTTTTCAAAGGGGAATTACTTATGGATGTACATGCGACAGGCTGTTATACATCTCAAGCAGCCATGAAACTTTTCAACCGTCGCAACGAACTGTTGGCCGATGCTGCTGAGAGAGCTTCAGTAGTGGCTGAATGGCTGGGAGGGGCGGCATACCCCGAAGAGCCGTTGCGTGAATCGTGGCAAAGGTTTTTGTGGCATCAATTCCACGATGACCTGACGGGTACAAGTATTCCGGTCGCTTATACTTTCTCATGGAATGATGAACTTATTGCTCAGTCGGAATTTGCAGAAATCACTACAGGTGCGGTCGGTGCGGTAAGTAGGGCACTTGATACGCGGACAAGAGGAATTTCGGTTGTGGTTTATAATCCTGTTGCCCAAAGCCGTTGCGATATAGTTACAGCCACAGTGGATATGGCTTCGCAACCGAAAGACATAGTAGCCGTTGCCCCCAATGGGAAAAAGGTTTTCGGGCAACTTCTTTCATGGCAGAACGGTAAGGCTACCGTACTTTTTCCGGTGGATATGGATCCGGTAAGTTTTTCGGTTTACGACGTGCGTAGCGGAAAAATATCCGGTACTAAGCAGTTGAAAGCTGAAAGTAATATTTTGGAGAATTCGATTTATAAAGTTGTACTGGACAAGAACGGAGACATCGCTTCGATAACTGATAAACGCAACGGACGTGAGTTGGTGGAACCAGGTAAGGCTTTTCGCCTTGCGCTTTTCACCCCTAGCGAGTCACGCACATGGCCGGCATGGGAGCTGTTCAAGAAAACGATTGACCAGACACCGTTGCCGGTAAATGGTAATGTTGAGATTTCCGTGGCGGAAAACGGACCGGTACGTGCTTCACTCAAAGTGAAACGTACTTACGGCACTTCCAACTTCGTACAGTATATAACTCTTACGGAAGGAGGACAAGATGACCGGATAGATATTCGTAACGAGATAGACTGGAACGAAAGGAATACCCTCCTTAAAGCCGAGTTCCCAATGAATGTGTCGAATGAAATAGCTACATACGACCTTGGCATAGGTTATATCGGACGCGGCAGCAATACAGATAACAAGT
>ERZ791934.2440-NODE-2440-length-12011-cov-9.819421_pt1 | contig 12011 bp, 10 predicted proteins | sample MGYA00510125_ERZ791934 | MGnify/ENA primary metagenome ERZ791934 (study PRJEB30046, sample SAMN00993240) | human gut metagenome | study: EMG produced TPA metagenomics assembly of the A metagenome-wide association study of gut microbiota in type 2...
GGGGCGGGGGGAAGGGGGTTGGACTTATTCGGACGGAAAAATGGGGCATTTCTAACTTTCCGGGGTTCCCATGTTACTGTCTAAATGGCTTGAACTCCTCCCTTCGGTCGTCAGACAGCGCCATTTGGGCAGACAGTAACATGGGAACCCCGGAAAGTAAGAAATGTCACCATTTTTTCGTGACTCATATGTCCAATCCCCCTTCCCCCCGCCCCGGCATCGAGACTGCCACAGAGACCAAATCCTCGTGAGTCCCCTGACCGGAGGCAAAGTCGCCGCCCCCCTACTCCTTCAGCCCCGAAGCCACAATCCCCTTCTCCAGATAATCCCTCCCCAGCAAAAACACAAACACCGAAGGCACCAGAGTCACCACCGAAGCAGCAAACGCAAACCCTGCCTTATCCTGCCCGATTTCCGGCAGATACAAAGACAGAGGCCACAGCGCCTTATCCTTCAGAAAGGCCAGCGGCTGCTCAATCAGATTCCAATATTCCAGAAAACCCAGCACCATTGCCGAAAGAATCCCTCCCGAAGACAAAGGAAGCCCGATCCGCCAAAACAGATACCATTCCCCTGCCCCGTCTATCCTTCCCGCCTCCAGCAGCCCCTTTGGAATCCCGCAGAACCCCCGGTAAATAAGAAATACCGGAAATGTGGAAAAAACCGCCGGAAGAATCACCGCCCAGTGAGTATTCATAACCCCCACCCGGCTTAACACCAGATATTGAGAAAGCATGGTCACCTGAAAAGGCATCAGCATCAGCACGATATAAATGGTAAACAGAAACTTTCTTCCCCGGAACCGGTAAACCGCAAAGGCCCAGGCCGCAGGAACCCCTATCAGAAGCTGTCCTCCCAATATGGCTGCCACCAGCTTTAAGGAATTCCAGAACACCGTATAAAACTGAGGCGTATACAATAGAAGCTTCCAGTAATGTTCTCCCGTAGGATATTGGGGAAACAGCCTCCAGCCGATATACCCCTCCGCGTTTCCGAAAAGCGGCGCCAGATACTGCGAAAGCTCCTGTCTGCTCATAACAGACCCCGACAGCAGCAGAAAAATCGGCGCACACATCAGAAAAACAGGACCCAGAAGGAGGATGAAACGAAAAACCTGTCCGGCTGCCTTTCCCGCTTTTCTAAAAATTTTCACCGTTCCTCATCCCCTTCCTCCCATAATTTTTCCAGAAACAGAATGACCCCCAGAAGCACAATACCGATACAAACTGCCGCAGCCGCCATTTTATCCAATTCCAGATAAACGAACCAGTTATTAAATAAATGCTGCAGCAAATACATGCTTTCATGGGGATACGCCCCCGACACCAGGTAACTTTCCCGGAACACCTTGAAGGAGTTCAGAAAGGAAAGCACCGTAATGGTATACATGCACCCCTTCAGCTGCGGCAGTATAATGGAGAAAAATATCCGTACCTTCCCTGCCCCGTCCACTTTAGCCGCCTGTATATAATCCTCCGGTATGGCCAGAATGCCTGCCAGCCACAGGACAACCGTATAACCCAGATTTTTCCACACATAGCTGAAAACAAGAACCCAGAAAGCCAGGCTGGTACCCATATAATCCGTATGCGCGGAAAGCAGCCTGTTCAGGAAACCGCTCTCGGAAAAAGTCATCTTCCAAATCAATACTATCGTCGCCGCCGGCATTGCCATGGGAAGAAGAAAAAAGGATTTCAGCAGCTGCGCCTGCTTCATATTGGTAAGCAGAAGAGCCGCCAGCAGCCCCAGTACTAAAAGAAGCGGCAGACACACCAGCGTAAAACGCAGGGTATTGCCCACCGCCAGGCGAAACGCCCTGTTTTCATATACGGTTACATAATTCTGAATTCCCACAAATTCTCCCGTGATCGCCGTGGTAAAGGAACGTTTGAAAACGTCCAGAAAGGGAAGAAGCACAAAGAACACCACCCCCAGAAAGCTGGGAAGCAGAAAGGCCAGGAAGGCCCTCCTGCTTTTATTCCACTTTTTTTTCTTCAAATCGAATGCTCCTTATTCCGACAGATAGATAGCGGTTTTCTGTTGAATTTCCTTCACGGCCTGCTCCACACTCATACTTCCTGTCAGGACCTGCACGCCGAATTCCACTACAGCTTCCTCCAGTACCACATTACCCTCCAGTGAAATTTCAGCGTTCTGCGCCAATTCCTTCACTCTGGTCGCGACAGCTTCTGTTGGATAACCATAGGAAAACTGCATATCTTTCCCGCCAACTTTCCATCCGGTTCCCATGGACATCTCACCGTCAGTCTCATCCTGACTGTCGAAGGCCGCCCTGTTTACCGGGAAACCGCTCCCCGTATTCATCTTCTGATATTCTTCTCCCAGCATCAGCTTCACGAAGTTTACTGCCTGCTCCTGCTGGGTACTGGACGCTGATACCGCCAGTTTATCCATCGGCAGGTAACCGGTCCCTTCCTCTCCGGGCCATAAATCAAATACATATCCCTGTTCATCCACTACCTTGCTGACCGCTCCCATATCCATCAGCATATTGCTTGCCGTTCCGGCCATTATTTTTATCATATCGCCCGCTGTGAGAGAAGCCAGACTTCCCAGATTCCAGGCTCTTTCCGTTTCTCCCCAGACCTCCAGCTCTTCCTTGCTGACTCCCTGCATATCCGCCTTATAAATCCGCAGGGCCTGATTCAGGAAATTGGATACAGCCTGGGTATCCAGTTCCTTTCCGTCAAGCCAGCCGACGCTGTTTACCTCCATCAGCTGCAGCAGTTCCTGCCGTGCACTGAAGGCTCCCGTAATACTGCTCTCCGGGTTCTCCTGCCGCAGTTTTTCCACAACTGCGGCAAGACTGTCCATGTCCTTCACGGCTTCCACATCCTCCTGTCTGCCAAACAGCAGCGGAAGGCTGAATGATGCGGGGATCACAAAGGTTCCGTTTTCCTGCTTATAAGCAGATGCGATATTTTCAAACACCGCCTGCTGATCCACCAGCTCCTTCAGCACCGGTGACAAATCCGCGAGCATTCCCTTCCCGGAATATACAGATGCATCCATCCCATCCAGCAGGATAACATCCGGCCCCGTTCCGCTCAGCAGCTCCACGTTCAGATTTTTCAAAGCATCCGTCACCGTCATAGAGGAATCCTTCTCCAGGAAAGCATACGTGTACTCATATTTCACATATACGTCCGGATTCTGTTTCTGGAATAAGGCCATTGCCTGCTTTATTGAAAAATTTTCTTCCAGACTGTAGATTTTAAGCTGTTTTTCCGGCACTGTGGGTTCATTGGGATCATAGGTGAAACGAATTAAATCCTCTCCAGTCGTCAGTAGCAGAAATTCCCCGCTTTCCAGCCTGACCATGGCACACATTCCAAGCATGGGATCCCCGAAGCTGCTGAAGCTGCCTTCCACCAGCTGCTCCATGACATTGCCGTTTCTCACATGCCGGTACAGTCCGCTGCTGTCCGCAATATAAAGGGTGTCCTCTTCTCCGGGAAGCACAATTCCGCCATAGCTCCCCGAGGTATTGTTCAGCCTGCCCTTCAAATTATTTTTGCAATAATCATCCAGAACCGTATCTCTTTCAAGCATACTGCCCTGTTCTGTATCGTATATGGCGACCCCGCTGTTTCCCAGACACAGCAGCTGAGTACCAGCAAACGCCATCATTTCAGGCTGCTCAGACAGCGTAAACAACAGATTTACCTTCCCGTTTTCCCAGTCAATGGAACAGATTTTTCCGGATACTGTCGAGCCGAAACACTCCGTTTCCGATTTGGCAAACACCTTATTAATGTAATCACCATCCTCCAGCTGTCCCAGAACTTCCCTTTTGTTTCCTGCCGTATCCATGCCGATTATGTTATAGACCAGTTCCTGGTTTTCGAGTGACTGTACATGACACAGAATAAGGCTTCCATCCGGTGCAATGGAGCTGTTGTTTACAAACCCGTCCTGGGGAACTATATTACTGTATGTTTCCGCAGGGCTCCAGCCTTTCCCCTCATCTTCAGATAAAAGCAATCCTGCTGCCGCATCAAAATAAGCCAGCCGGTTGTCAGAAAGCATGGTCATGGTCCTGCCCTCACTGTCCGCCCCATCCGGCAATGGCGTCGTGCTTTCCATATACCGCCCCATGGCAGCTACGCTGCTTTCCGTCTCTTCCGTACTGCTTCCTTCTTCTGTTCCTTCCGCCGACGGGATCTCAGCCGCAGTCCTTCCGCACCCCGTCGTACTTAAGATAATGGCAGAGCCATAAAGAATACAAAGCAATAATGCTGTTAAACGTTTCCATCCATTTCTTTTTTTCCTGTCCATAATAACCTCCTGTCTGTTTATGCACACAATCGTATCATATAAGTCTCTAAGCTTCCTCTAAAAACAGCGAAGGAATTAGAGAAAACTTAGAGACTTCTTTGCTATATTTTTATATGTAATTTCAGGGAATTGACGGAACGGCTTGACAGCCTCCGGGTTTAAAATTAGAGTAAAAGAAAACGCAGACTGCAGACAATAAAGAACACACTACCTGAGAAAAAGGATAACCATGAAATTATTACTTGTAGAAGACGACAAAGAACTGAACCGGACTCTTACCTATCAGCTGGAAAAAGAAGGCTTTGCCGTGGATTCCTGTCTGGACGGGGAAGAAGCCTGCTATTATATGGAAGAAGGACTCTACGATCTCATCCTTCTGGATCGGATGCTTCCGAAGCTGGACGGCATTGGGGTGCTGACGGAAATGCGGAAAAAAGGCGACATGACTCCTGTCATCATGCTCACTGCTCTGGGAGCCCTTACGGATAAAATAACCGGCCTGGACTGCGGGGCCGATGATTATCTGGTAAAGCCCTTCGATTTTGAAGAACTGGCCGCCCGCATCCGGAGCATAGGAAGGCGGCCCCGGCGGATGGAGTCCACGGAAAAGCTCACCTTCGCAGACATCAGCTATGAACCGGAGGAGGCCAGGCTTACCGGCCCTGAGGATACCTGCTCCCTCTCCAAACGGGAAGGGGCACTCATGGAAACCTTTCTCCGCAATATCGGACAGTCCCTCTCCCGCCCGATTCTGCTGTACCGGGTCTGGGGGCCGGATACGGATGTGGAGGAGGGAAATCTGGATAACTATATTTATTTTCTGCGCAGGCGCCTGAAAGCAGTGGGCAGCCGCGTGCAGCTGAAAACCGTCCGCAGTATCGGCTATCGTATGGAGGACTGCTGAAATGTTCCGTCAAGTACACCGCCGTCTCACCTTTTTATGTGCAGGCATCACAATCCTGGTACTGATCCTCATGTCCTGCAGCTATCTTTATATTTCCGAAAAAAATCTGAGGGAATCCAGTTTTACCTCTTTTCAAAACGATATGAATACCCTGCTGTCCAATCTGGAAAACCAGACGGTCATCACCCATGAATGGCTTTCCAAGATGGAAGGAAACGGTAAATATCTCCTGAGCCTGAGAGATAACGGGCAGGATTTTCTCTGGGGGCGCCAGGAACACGATCCCGCCTACCGGGAAGCCATTGACGCCGGCTGGAATTATTATGATGCAAATTCCGGCGGATTTCCTTCCGCGCAGCCTTTTACTATCCGGCATCAGGAATTTTCTTTTTCCTCTTCCGGCGGAAAAAATGACGATTATTACGGATGCATCGCTTTTTCTTCCCGTGATACCGGCACTCTCACCATCTTGATTCTTCGTTCCATGGGAAACCTGCAGGAACGCATCCAGACGCAGCGAAATTCCTTTCTTATCCTGATTGTTTCCGCCTCACTTGTCCTGGCCTTTTTTTCCTACCTTTTTACAGGCCTGCTTCTGAAGCCCCTGAAAAAAAGCCGGCAGAGTCAGATTGAATTTGTCGCCGCCGCATCCCATGAGCTCAGGACCCCCTTATCCGTGATTCTCTCCGCCAGCAACGCCTGCCGGAAGGCTCCGCCTGAGGAGCAGGGAATGTTTTTTGACATCATAAAAAAAGAAGGGGATGCCATGTCGGGCCTGATCTCCGATCTGCTTACCCTTGCGGGCGCGGACAGCCATTCTTTTACCATCCGGGCTGCTTCCTGTGAACCGGATACCCTGCTTTTGGATACCTTTGAAGCCTTTGAGCTTCTTGCGCGGGAAAAAGGATATCATCTTTCCATACAGCTGCCTGAAGAAAAAACAACACCCGTATTCTGCGACAGCGATCGCATCCGTCAGGTGTTGTCTGTTTTACTTCATAATGCCTTCAGCTTCTGTCCTTCCGGAAGCAGGATTACCCTCTCCCTGAGCCAGCAGGACAAAATAACCTCCGTCAGCGTTGCCGACAATGGACCGGGAATACCGGACGACAGAAAAGCCCATCTGTTCGATCGCTTCTACCGGGGGGATTCCTCCCGCCAGGACACCGGGCATTTCGGCCTGGGGCTTTCCATTGCCAGGGAAATCATGGATGCCCATCATGGAAGCCTCACCGTTTCCGACACCCCTGGCGGCGGCTCCACCTTTACCTTAATCCTGAACAACTACCGGAAAAAGCCCTGACACAGACGAACCAGATATTCCGTGTCCTTTTCTCCTGCCGTTTCAAAGGCGGAATGCATGGCCAACTGCGCAAGGCCGATATCCGCCGCAGGTATGGAAACATGTGCAGAGGATATGTTCCCCAGCGTAGAACCTCCGGGAACATCGGCACGATTGGCAAAGTTCTGGCAGGGGATATCCTGCTCCCGGCAGATGTCCCGTATCACCGCCGCCGAATAGGCATCCGTGGTATATTTCTGGCTTCCCTGGAATTTCAGCACAATACCGCCGTTTAAGTAAGGGCGGTTGGTAGGATCCGATTTTTCCGGATGATTGGGGTGCACTCCATGGGCATTATCGGCCGACAAAAGGAAGCTTTCCGACAGAATATCCCTCTTCTGCATGCCGTTTCGCCCGCAGGCATCACAAATACAGTCTATGATATCGGACAGGAAGGTGGAATCAGCCCCCTGCTTGGTGCCGCTTCCGATTTCCTCATTATCAAAAAGTGCATAAACCGCGCCGTATTCCCCTGCGGCCGCCCTGTCCTCTTTCCCCTTCTCAGAAGCAAGAAAGCCCATAAGAGTCCCATAGGCACACTGCAGATCATCCAGCCTGGGAGAGCCGATAAATTCGCCTTCCACTCCCATGCGTCTTCCTTTTTCCCGGCAGTAAAGATAAAGATCGGAGGCCAGGATTTGTTCTTCCTCGATCCCCAGCGTATCGGCACACAGTTTTTTCAGGCTGTTCTTCTTTTCTTTTTCCTCTCCATCCCCGCCTCCATAAAGCGGAAGCAGATCCACCTGAGGGTTATAGGCAAATCCTTTGTTGATTTCCCTGTTAAAATGGATGGCTACATTGGGAATGACGCATAAGTCCCTGTCAATATTCAAAAGACGGGTGACAAGCTTACCGTCTTCCTTCACAACAACCCGTCCCGCTATGGACAAAGGCCTGTCCAGCCAGGTAGACATAATCATAACGCCATAGCCTTCCGCATTCAGCTTCACATAACGCCCTTCCACATCCATTTCGGGTGTTTCCTTCACCTTAAAGCAAGGGGAATCGCTGTGGGATGCCACGATGCGTATCCCTTTTATCTCCCCTTCCGGAATCCGGAAGGCGATCAATGCCGAGTCATTTCTTACCGTATAGTATCTTCCGCCGGGTTTCACTCCTGCTGCTTCTTCCCCTGTAATCCTGGCGTATCCCGCCTTTTCAAGCATCTCTGCCGCATTGGAAACGGCATGGAATGCGGTGGGACTGTTATCGATAAAACGAAACAGCCCCTCAGTCATTTTTCCTGTTTCTGTCATTTTGTTCTCCATTCGTGCTCCTGTCTGCGCGCACCGCTTTTTTCAGTTATCCGGTGGTATCTTTTTTTCCACGTAATCTATATTATACCACCCTGACCAACCTATAGTATACCGCATTTATTCTATTTTGCGCAAATCACATCTGCTGTTTTTCTGATACAGAAGAAAAGAAACCGCCAGAAGAACCATCACCATCATTCCCATGAACAAATCATCGGAAATCCCTGCCAGCAGTACGCGCAGCCCTACGGGCACGAGAGCAAAAAGCATTCCTCCCAGGACAGCTGTCATAGTCGCCCCGCTTTGTTTGACAACTGTAGTCTCATTATCCCAGTTGAATACCGGCATCTTCAGATTGACCGTGATCCCGAATACCACGGAAAAACAGGCATAGGCTCCGGGAATCAGAAACAGCCAGACCGGATTGACGCCTCCTGTCTGTCCTGAAATGACAAGGATCGTCCCGGATATCAAAACCGCCGGCAGCATCAGGGAAAGGCCTACCAGCATCTTACTGTCCAGAATCGTCCGGGCAGGTATCGGAAGCGATTTGGGGATCCACCACTGCTTTCCCTCCATGGATATGGAAGAGGCGGTGGTGCTGCCCATCATCAGCATCAGGGACAGAAGGAAGGGAACCAAATTTCCCAAAGGGAATGGCAATGTCAGCGATTCCCCGCCGCTCATGGTCAGATATCCCTCCAGCTTATCGATTCCTGTGAATGCCAGCATAACGGCAATCGCTACCATAAGAATATACCCAATCAAGGTATTCAGGACATAAATATTTGATGCAAAGTACCTCTTAATCTCTTTTATATACAGAGCCTTAAGAAGAGAGCTCTTTTTTTGTGCCTGCATCCGGTAATTCTTTTTTGCAGCATGGGAATGCAGGGAACTGCTGATACTCACATATTTCCACTGCACCAAAGCGGAAAACAGCAGGAAAACCCCGAGCGATATTGCAGGAAATCCTGCAAGTGCCACAATATTTCCGCCGACAATCCCTGCCGTATACATTCCGGCCAGCGGATAAATACGATTTACCTGATCCACTCCCAGCTTAATCATTCCTGCCATATCCGCCATATTCATATCCTCCGCCCGGAAGGAAAACAGCAGAGAAAGGGCAAGGACTCCCATGGTACAAACCAGAGAAAGGAAAATGATAAGTATATTTTTATGTTTTACCCTGGAACCAGCCGCCATAATCAATGTTCCCAGCAAAGAGGCTGCGGTCAGAGGAACCAGCGACACAAACAGGACGCTTATGACTGCTGCCGCGTAAAACCAGGGGGAAGGGCCTGCCATCCAGCCATACAGCAGACAGGAGGGAACCATAGTCAGCAGGGACAGCAAAAGCGAGCTCACATACATATCGAGCAGCCGGCTTACAATGATGGAAAAGGGTCTGACCGGCAGCGCCGTAAGCATATCATAATCCCCGGAGGCAAATAAAACCGGACCTGCCTTGAACAGGGTAAACACAAATATGGCAAGACTGGAAACAGCCACCACAAACCCGGGAACACTGTCGGCCGCCCCCGCGGCACACAGCATAAAGGCAGCTCCCGCCGTATAGAACACCAGCATAATTCCTAACAGGATATATACGGAAAGCAGCAGGATCAGCCGCCTTTTTTTCCTTGCGTCCCTGCAGTGTATGGCCTCATTGATACCGAATCCCTTTAAAAGCTGTATTTTCAACAGCAAGAAGCTCTGGCTAATCACCTTTGACCACCTCCATAAATACCTCCTCCAGAGATTTCCCGTGAGTCAGCTCCGAAGTCTCCCCTGACACCACAAGCTCTCCATTCTTGATGATTGCGATTTTATTGCACAGCTTTTCCGCCACATCCAGCACATGTGTGGAGAAAAAAATGGCGCTGCCTTCCTTGCAAAGCTCATGCATATTCTGCTTGAGCACTACGGAGGCACTGGGATCCAGCCCCACGAAGGGTTCATCCAGAACCAGAAGCTTCGGTTTATGAATCAGGGCGGATATAATGGCAAGCTTTTGCTTCATGCCATGGGAATAGGAAGAAATCAAATCTCCCAGACTGTCTGTAATTCCGAACTGTTCCGCGTATTCCCGGATCCGCTCCGTTCTCACCCCGGAATCCAGACGGAAAATATCCGCAATAAAATTCAAATACTGGATTCCGGTAAGATGCTCATATAAATCCGGATTATCCGGGATATAGGCCAGCATGGATTTGCACAGTAACGGCTCCTTCTCAATGGAATGCCCGTCAATGAGAATTTCTCCTTCTTCAAAATCCAGGATTCCCACCGCCGCTTTGATCGTTGTTGTTTTGCCCGCCCCGTTATGTCCGATAAATCCGTAAATATCACCGGGAAGGATTTCCAGGTTCAAATGGGAAACCGCCTTTTTCCCGCCCTTGTAGGTTTTTGAAAAATCAGTAATCTTTAACATGCTTCACTCCTGTTCTTCCTCACATGGAGAGGAAATAAATGTAATCCTCCTGGGCCTGCGTCCTTCCTCAGGCTTGTTATAAATGTACTCATTAAATACGGCTCCGATTTTACCCGTCATCTCCATATACTCCTCATCCGTAAGAAGCAAAGTGGAAGTGGTCAGACTCAGCATATCCTTCCTGAAATCATTACCTTCGTCAGCAAAATAACCGGTAAAAGAAGCCATCAGGGAAAACAGGGCGGATTGAATCAGCCCTTCCACACTCTTCCTGTCGCCTTCACCCAAAGGCTGTTTCACCAGGGCATACGTCTTCTCCACCGTCCCCCTTTTCCTGCATTCCCGTATCACCTCAATACATCCCGCCTCATACAGCACCTTGATATGGCGGTAAAGGCTGGCTGTGGGAATATCATTCAGCTCCTCCTTAAAAGAAGCCGCCGTCCCTTCCTCATGCAGTATCAGATATTGGATAATACGCTGCCTCACAGGATTCATTACCACCCGGATAAATTCCTGCTGGTTCATTCCAACCGCTCCCTTCTCATTATTATCATTTATGATATTATTCTCATAAGTAATAATATTTTTCTTACCCTGATATTATCACTTTTGTATTACTGTGTCAACCCAATAATACAGTTTTCCATTTTGTCCCTTCCATTTTCCTTCCGAACAATCCGATAATCCCCCATTCTCTTAACACCCATTTCCCTCACACGCTCCTCCAACGATCCTCCTCCGGGATTGACAATCCTCTGTCTCCTTTGCTACAGTAAAAGAAATAACATCACCGATAAAAAGGGAGGGCATTTCGTAAAGAAAAAAATATGGGAAGCCGCTGTCATGGTTCTTCTGGTTCTGTCCGTCACTCTCAACCTCATTCTCCTTTGCTTCTGCCTGGGCTTAAAGAAACAGAACACACAGCTGAGCGGGGAAATATCCGCCATTCCCCAGCAAGTCGACGCCAGCCTGCAGACTGCCCTGGCACGCATAGACGCGCTTCAGAATGAGTCCCAGAGCATCACTTCTTATTTTTCCATTGATTTCGGAGCCTTGGAAAAAGGAATGGCAGATACAAAGGTACGTTTTGCCCTGAAGGAAATGGCGGCAGGAAGTACTGTCCACGTAGGATGGTATGACGGAGAAAAGGAACAGACACAGGAAGCCCGCCCTGCTGAAAACGGTTTCTTTGAAGCCGGCCTCTCCATACCCGTAACCTGCAGAAATGGCACCATCAGCCTGATATACAATGATGGGAGCACAGATACCGTAGAGATTCCGGAACCGAACCTGGATGTTTTTTCCCACTATTTAATCCAATGGAACGCCTACGGAGATCTTGGCTGGCACCGGACAGGCGGTTCCCCGGAAACCACCTTCACAGCCAACGCCGAAATCAGCAGTACCGGGCCTGACAGCAATAAAGGAAGCCGTGCCATGCTTTATTTATACCGTAATGAAGAACTCCTTGAAAAAACACTGTTATTCGAAAATGCCTATGGCTACTCCAATAACGGTTCCTGCATCGAAACCACCTTCACCCCGGAAGACGGCGACATATTAAGCCTCCGCCTGGTCATAACAGATACCCTGGGATATACCTACGAAAAAACCCTCGATCAACTCCTTATCCCTGATAAAGGAGCCGTTCCGGAATTCGATCCGTCTTTTGACCGTGCAGGGGGTATGCGGATAATTCCGCCGGAAGACTGAGAGGGAGCGGATAAAAAACATGTGCCCTGCTTCCCTGCCCCGCCCTCTGTCCGGCAG
>ERZ791934.2442-NODE-2442-length-12009-cov-4.014138_pt1 | contig 12009 bp, 10 predicted proteins | sample MGYA00510125_ERZ791934 | MGnify/ENA primary metagenome ERZ791934 (study PRJEB30046, sample SAMN00993240) | human gut metagenome | study: EMG produced TPA metagenomics assembly of the A metagenome-wide association study of gut microbiota in type 2...
ATCTGGTTTTTTATTGCAGCCTATGTCATCGCCGGATATAGGACCATCATTGAAGCTGTCATGGGCATCGTCCGCGGCCAGCTTTTAGATGAGAATTTTCTGATGACCATCGCCTCTCTGGGGGCAGCATACTGCCGGGATTATCCCGAGGCGGTAGCTGTCATGCTTTTCTATCAGGTGGGAGAGTTTTTTGAGCACTACGCCGTTAACAACTCCCGAAAATCCATTGCCGACTTGATGGATATCAAAGCGGAGTTTGCGAATAAACTGGTTGACGGGAAAGAGATTACAGTCGAACCGGAAGAACTGACCCTCGGCGATTTGATTCTGGTAAAACCAGGGGAAAAGATTCCAGTGGACGGCATCGTCATTGAAGGTAATTCATCCCTGGATACTGCTGCGCTGACAGGAGAATCCGTGCCAAGGGATGTGGGGATTGACGATGAGATTATCAGCGGTACCATCAACTTGACAGGTGTTCTCAAAGTCAAGGTTACGAAATTATATGAGGATTCTACTGTTGCCAAGGTGCTGGATTTAGTCGAGAATTCCGGCAGCCGGAAAGCTTCAGTAGAAAAATTTATTACAAAGTTTGCCCATTACTACACGCCAATCGTGGTAGGGTTAGCCATTTTATTAGCGCTAGTTCCTCCCCTCCTCCTCAGTGGACAGCACTTTGACGACTGGCTCTACAGGGCGATGATCTTCCTGGTCATCTCTTGCCCTTGCGCCCTGGTCATTTCTGTACCGCTTAGTTTATTCGCCGGCGTCGGTTCCGCGTCAAAGCAGGGAATTTTAGTCAAAGGCAGTAATTACCTGGAAGCATTGGCACACGTCAAAGCCTTCGCTTTTGATAAGACGGGCACGCTGACTACAGGCAAATTTGCAGTGACAAAAGTTCATACGATGGCAGATGCGACAGAAGACCAGCTGCTGGAAATCGCAGCCCATGGCGAAAGCTTGTCAAATCATCCGATTGCCCTCTCCATCGTCCAGCACTTTGGCAAGGTGGACAGCAGCCAGGTGACAAATTATGAAGAAATTTCCGGGAAAGGCGTTTCAGGAATATATAAAGGAAAGAAAATTTACTGCGGCAACAGCCGCCTGATGCAGGATCTGGGCGTAAAGTTTACTGCCCCGGCCGAAATCGGCTCTGTGGTACACGTCGTCTGCGGCGGTACTTATCTGGGATACATCGTGGTTGCAGATACCATCAGAGAGAACAGCGCAGCAACCATTAAAGACCTCATGCATCTTGGCGTGGAACAGACCATCATGCTGACAGGAGACAGACAGGAAATCGCAGAAGCTGTCGCATCAGAAATCGGTATCACCAATGTACTTTCTGAGCTGCTGCCAGAAGACAAAGTCACTTCACTGGAAAGCGTCCTGCACACCAGTCAGAAAGGCCGTCTGGTTTTTGTCGGTGACGGCATTAATGACGCCCCGGTTCTGGCTCGTGCTGATGTGGGAATCGCCATGGGCGCTTTCGGTTCAGATGCAGCAATTGAAGCATCTGACGTGGTAATCATGGCCGACGACATCTCAAAGCTTGTCACGGTGACAAGGATTGCCCGCAAGACCTTACGCATCTGCAAGCAGAACGTCATCTTTGCGCTTGCTGTCAAATTTGCCATCATGGCTCTGGGCGCATTGGGCATGGCTACCATGTGGGATGCCGTGTTCGCCGATGTGGGGGTCGCTTTTATCGCCATCCTCAACGCAATGAGAGCGCTGAAACTCTAAAAACGTGACAGGGCAGACATACAGTTGATTTAACATCAGCTATGTGTCTGCCCCTTTTTTATTTTACTGGATCTTTTGTTATTTGATCTAACTGCAGATCAAATAACATGTTGAAGATATAGCGCATGATTGTCGCTCTGCGGGCGATGCCCACCAGTTTGCCTTCCTGGTCTATAATCGGTATCTTCTTAAACTTTTTCTTTGACAGAATCCTGGCAACCTCGTCGATAGGATGATTTTCCGTCACACAGAAGACCTTGCGTGTGGCCAGATCCATCACATTCCGCTGTTTAAACTCAGCGACTTTCTGCTCAAAGGTTTCATCGTCGTAGAGAACCATGACGGAGTCGCCTCCATAAATAGAGCGCGTCTTCTGTTTTGAAACGGCCCGCATGATGTCGCCGTCGCTGATAAAGCCAGTTACATGCCGCTCTTCATCGACGACTGTCAGGCCGCCGACTTCTTTTTCTACCAGCAGCTTTACCACGTCTCCCAAAGTTGCTGTCACTGGACAGGTGTAGACATCTGTATCCATAATCTTTCCGATTGGCGCTTTCATTACACTCCTCCTTATTCTTCTTCCAAAGGCGCTTCGCCGCCCTTGCGTACTTTTAAGACAGCCAGAATGAGGGCCACAGCAGCTACGCAGGCAGATGCGGCATAGGCAGCTCTTACTCCGCTGGCAGTCTGAAGCAGCGACGTCGGCGCCTTGCTGGAGCTGGTTACCATGGTCATAATTGTGATAATCAAGGCTGTACTGATAGAGCCGCCTACCTGGCGTCCCGTGTTACTGATGGCGTTGCCATGAGCAATGTACTCGTTTTTCAAAGAGTTGATTCCCCAAGTATTGACCGGCATATTGGCAATGGTCTGACCAAAAGACTGCAAGACATAAATGACGATCAACAGCAGAACCGAAGTGGTCGGTCCGATAAAGGCCAAGGCGGTCAAAGAGCCTGTCAGTGCGGTCAGTCCGATAATAGAAATTCCTCTCGGTCCGAATTTATCAAAGAGCAGACCACTGATGGGGCTCATGAAAATTGAGGCAACGGCTCCCGGCATCATCAGCATACCAGTCGTAAAAGCAGAAAATCCTTTTACGCTCTGTAAGTAAATAGGCAATACGATACTTCCCACAGATAGAGCGGAATTAATAATGGTCACAATCGCTGCCGAACAGGCAAAGACCGGCGTCTTTAAAATTCTCAGTTCAAGCAGCGGTTCATCCAGATGAAACTGTCTGCGAATAAACCAGACAAAGGCAGCGGCCCCTATGAGCAGCGGCAGGATGACCAGCGGACTGCCCCACCCCTTCGTGCTGGCACTGGAAAATCCGTACAACAAACCGCCAAAAGCAAAGGATGACAACACGATGGACAGCAGATCCAGGTGAGGTCGCTTCCGTTCGCCTACGTTTTCCAGCAAGAAGATGCTGAGAACCAAAATAACGATAGCTAGAGGGATGATCGAATAGAACATCATTCTCCAGCCAAAGCGGTCGATAATCCAACCGGCAAAGACAGGGCCGATAGCCGGCGCACAGCTCATGACGATGCCGGCCATACCCATGGCCGTGCCTCGCTTTTCTCGCGGAAATACCAGCATCGGTACGTAAGCTACCAGAGGCAGCTGAATACCGGCTCCCATGGCCTGCATGATTCTGCCTATGATCAAAATAGGAAAGGAACCGGCCATGCCAGTCACCAAAGTGCCGACGATAAATACTGCCATGGATATGATGAACAGCAGTTTTGTCGCAAACCGATCAATTAAATAGGCGGTAACCGGCACCATAATCCCATTGACAAGCATATAGATGGTTGTCACCCATTGGGCGGTCCCTGCATTAATTTGGAACGTTTCCATCAGTTTCGGCAGCGCCGGCGACAAGACCGTCTGATTGAGAATGGCGATAAAGGCACCGCCGACCACAATTGCGATAATCATAATTTCTCTTTTTGTAACACCTGATTTTGGAACTTGCGATAAATTTTTTTCTTTCAACTTTTTCCCTCCCAGCACAGCAGAACTTTCTAAATCTGCTTTTTTGTGGAAATAGGAATCTTTGATCCCGTTATTTCCGCGTTTATTATATTTTTAAGAACCCGCTGAAGCAGCGTCATCAGCGTCTCTTTTTCTTCTTGACTGAAGCCGTCTGTCATCAACTGTTCCACATTGTCTAACACCTGATAAAATACAGGTACAAAAGACTCTCCTTTTTCTGTCATGACCAGATAATTACTGCGGCAGTCCTTTTGACTGCGCACTCTTTGAATCAATTCACTCTCTTCCATGCGTGACAAAAGGCGGGTTACGGTGGAACCCTTCAGCAGTAAGTAATCTTCCACATCCTTCTGGCTGACCTCATGGTCTGACCCAAATTGACAGCGCATATTATTGAGAAATAGCAGTACCAGCGACTGTACATAAGTAATGTCGTTCTGGGCCACTCCGTGATTCAGCATAGCTTTCTGGCCGTTGGCAATTTTCTTGAACAGATCACTGTAGTATACCTTTTCGCAACTCATCTCTTTTCCTCCAAATTTACTTAGCTAACTAATAATTAGTGTGCTAAGTATAATACTACAAATAAAGTCAAATGTCAATGCTCATAAAAAACGTGGAAATACGTTCTTTAAATGATATTTCCTATATTGTAAAAATCGGCGGCATAAGAACTTAAAAGTTCCAATGCCGCCGCTGGACCGCTGTATTTTCTCAGCAGCCATTCGTTTACAGAGAGCCCGATCCGACTTCGAAGTGATATTTGATAATGCCCAAGTCTATCTTGCTGTATTTACTTTCTTTTACTTCAAAAGTTACATCCTCACCGTTTAATGTGAGAAAAAAGTTTTGTCTGTTCATGGCTGTTGGTGCAAGCAGCACAGCCTCCATCCCCTTTCGAAACCATTCCGGCATATCATCCTCCAGGTTGCAGAGCTCTGACATGGCTTTCGACTTATGGGGAACCCCCTGCGTCGCTCCATATCCTAAGGCCAGAACGCAGATCAGCTCTTCATGATCTCCCACGACGGCCTTACAGTTCCCCCTCTTATAGGTAGCTGCTGCCCAGCAAGTGTTCAGGCCTAACTGTTGAGCCTTTAGAGCGATGCGTTGTCCATAATATCCTAGCTTTTCTTCCAGCTTCTCATCCGCAGGGCCTGCCAAGGCGATATAATTGGATACGCCGCGAAAGCCTACGCTGTAGGCCATCAAACCTTTGAATACATCTTTATCATTTAAAATCAGCTGTATGGTTAGTGAGCCCTCCTGGTTGCATCTGTTGATTTCTTCCTGCAGCCCTTCAACAGCGCTGGCTGCTATTTCTTTGTCTTTATAACGCCTTACTGCATGTCGAGCTTCCATTGCCTCTATAATTGTCATGTTATTTCCCCTTTCTTTTCAGATAATTTGTCATAGCAAATTGATCTTCGTATCCAGTAATGTTTCAGTCAGCAGACCCCAGTCTCCCCCATAATGAAAACCTCTCATATTGGCCATTGCGGCCAGGCCGTGCACCGTCGCCCACATGACTAATAGATTATCTCGATATCTTTCTTTGTCGATATGATGGTGTTCCATACACTTTACAGCTGTTTCCTTAAAAATGTTAAATGGAGCAAAATCTCCTTCAAAAGCAGCTTCGGTCAGATTGATCCGGTACTCTTCGTTATCATAGATAAACGTAAAGTAATGTGGATTACATGCAAAGAAATTGACATATGATTTTCCCATTCTGATCGCTGCAGTTGCCATTTCACTTTCGTCTATATCCTCTAATAAGGCGTCACAAAATTTCTTCGTCACATAATTTTTCATTTCAGCCAACAGTTCATCAACATTTGCAAAATGATTGTAGCAGGCCGTAGGAGACACGCCTACTCTCTTAGATAATTTCCTCAAGGAAAAATCCCCTCTGCCCTTTTCGTGAATCAGGGCTAGGCCCTCTTCTATCAGTTTAGTCTGCAGGTTCCCATGGTGATATGGTTTTTCTTTCACATTTTTTCCCTTCCTTCTCAGTATCAAGCTATATTAACACATGTTAATATAGCTATAATAGCATCCATATTAACATGTGTCAACATAGATGAAAATGTTTAACAAACATTTTACTTGTGCGCCGAAATCCACTATAATATAATGAGTGAACAAAAATAGAAATCCAGGAGAATGATGATGAAATTAAAGATAATCAACTTACAGAAAAACTTCGAAAGCAAGGAAGTTTTAAAGGATATTACCTTTACCTTTGAAACAGGAAAAATTTACGGTCTTTTAGGTAAGAACGGCGCAGGCAAAACCACTTTGTTTAATTGTATTGACGAAGATCTTCCCATCGACGGCGGCTCCTTTGTCATTGAGGAAGACGGCGCCGAGAGGAACGCAAGCCCTGACGATATTGGCTACGTCCTCTCCACTCCTGCTGTTCCTGAATTTTTGACAGGGCGAGAATTCCTAAAATTCTTTCTGGACATTAATGGGTCCAAAATAAAAGAACCCAAGACCATTGACGAATACTTTACCTTCATGGATATTGAAGAAGCAGACCGCGACAAGCTGATGAAAGACTATTCCCATGGCATGAAGAACAAGATGCAGATGCTGGTCAATATTATCGGCAGCGCTGGTATTCTGCTCTTGGACGAACCGCTCACTTCCTTCGACGTGCTGGTGGCGGAACAGATGAAGGACCTTCTGCGCCAAATCAAAAGCGACCACATCATCATCTTCTCCACCCATATCATGGACCTAGCGGTCAGCCTCTGTGATGAAATCGTAATTCTCAATAATGGCGTTTTAGAAGAGATCGATAAGACAAACTTAACTGAATCGGGACTGAAGGAGCGAGTCATCGGCATTCTGAAAGGGGAAGACAATGTTTAAAACGTTCAAAAAAGCCTTCGCATTGAAAAATACATACAGGGTTAACGGCATCATCTTTTCCCTGAAGCAGATTCCTTTGATCAAGAAGCTGCTTCCCGCTGTTCTTTACAAGAGCCGCGGCCTGAAGCTATTTGCGGGCATCGTCAGCGTTATACTAGAACTCGCTAACATCTTTGTCACAAAGCCTGTCTATGTAGCTCTGATGATCTATCTGCCGGCCACCTTGTATCAAGCAGATACCGCAGCCATTGTACTGCACATTTTTCTGCTGATGACCCTAATCGGTGTCATTATGAATTCACACCTCTTTAATCCTACAAAGGATAAATACTATGCCATGTTCCTGCTGAAGATGGATCCCAGGGAATATGCACTGTCTAATTACGGATATTTTCTATTAAAATCACTGCTGGGTCTGGGCGCATCGTTTATCGTCTGCGGCCTCCTCGTCGGATTGCGTTTGCCGACTTGTATACTCATGGCATTTTTTGTCGTCTTCAGCAAGATCTGTTTTCACAGTTTTTTGTTGTGGCAATCTCAGCGGACAGGCCGAAAAACATATAACGAAAACAAACCTTCGCCAAGAATTTGGATAGCCATATTCGCAATATTGCTCTGCGCCTACGGGCTCCCGCTGATAAACCTGAACCTCAGCGAAACATTATTTTATATTTTGATGGTGCCCGTCATAGTCTTTGGTCTCGCGGGCAGCGTATATCTTTGGAGATTCCAGGGATACCGCAGGATCTATAAGGAGCTGCTCTCGGACAACAACATCTTCTTCGGCTACAGCGAAGCAGTCAGACAGGCCAATATTGATACCTTCCAAAAGAAACAGCTGGACAGCTCCGTCAAAGTCAACAGCAATAAAAGCGGTTACGGTTACCTTCACGAAATTTTCGTAAAGCGTCACCGTAAGCTGCTGACCAGATCTGCCCGCAATTTTTCCATCGGTATCGGCGTATTCCTTGTCGCTGCCTTGGTCATGATTTTTATCAGTCCAGAAGTCGCAGCAAGAGCTAATCGGATGATGTTAAACTCTCTGCCGCTGGCCTTGTTAATCATGTATTTTGTCAACCGCGGACAATATGTCACCCAGGCCATGTTCATGAACTGCGATCACAGCATGCTCACCTATCGTTTTTATCGTCAGCCTGAAGCGATTCTGCAGTTGTTCCGGCAGCGGCTGCGCACTTTGGTCGCCATCAATTTGCTGCCAGCGATGCTCATCGCCCTTGGTCTGCCTCTGGTACTGTATCTGTCGGGCGGCACGGATAATCCGCTGAACTATTTGATGCTGTTCCTCGCCATCATTTCCATGTCGGTGTTCTTTTCCGTCCACCACCTGGTCATGTACTACCTGCTGCAGCCATATAACGTGGAACTGCAGTCAAAAAGCGTTACTTATGCCATTGTCAATTACATCACTTACATCATTCCCTTCGCCTTTATGTACATCAAACTGCCGACAATCGCTTTCGGGTCCTGCATGGTAGGGTTTGCTATCTTATACGTCATCCTTTCATTGGTTTTTGCCTATAAGTACGCACCGAAGACATTTAAGCTGAGATAACCTGTTACATATCAAAGCCGGCGCACCAACATTTTCAGTCGTTGATACGCCGGCTTTTTTCAACCGCTGCTACATCTTGGACAACTCGCTCTTTATCCACAGCATGCCGCCCACGGAACTATCGATCAAAAACATATCTCTGTTGATGACATCCATCAACTCGCCAATGGTGTCCATGGCATAACCAAAGGGCATAGCATTTTGATCCAGCTCCTCGTCAGTCAATTCCTCCATCATCAATTTTTTCAAATCCGGATTTTTTCCCGCTAACAGCTTCAAGTATTTACGGGCTTTGGTGTAATCGTCCATTTTATAGTAGAGCAGAATCAAAGGAAACAGCATACCTGCGCTTTCCTCCTCGTAGGCCGCAAGAAGAGCTTCCGCAGAGGATACGTCCTCCATAAAAGCGTACAGAGCCATCAAGTCATAACGGATTCCCAGGTTGTCGTTTTCATTGAGCCTGATGATATTCAACCCTGCACGGATAGCCGCTCTGAACTTACCCAGTCCAATCAGATCGTCCATATAGGTTCCCAGCGCGCGAATATATGGTCTGGTTTCATGAATCATATAGAAACTGCCGATATTTTCTTCCGCAAAGTACCCTTCCTCCTCCAAATGCTTCTCTGTCTTTTTGATTAACTTCTCAAAGCGCTTCTTTGCTTCTTCCGGCGTGATGTCCATCAGGTCGATCAATAGCAGTTCCGCGTCAGTACAATAGGGGTCAATCGTCAGCGCTTTCTGGGCATTTTTCCTGGCCACTTTGACATCCTCAGCCTCCATTGCAAGATCCAGATAATACCACTGGTCTTTTTCCACTGGATCCACTGCCGCTAATTTATCGTTATATTGCTTCAGAAATTCATCTACTTTCCCCCTCGCCTCTTCCTCTGACAAATCCTTAAACTGATCCATGAATTCCTGCAACTCTCTAACTATTTTCTCTGTATCTTTACTCATCATCTAATCCTCCATTAACTGCGGTTATACGATTCTGCGCTCGATTTCCGCCCTCGGTGCTAAGGTTTTGATATAAAATTCCATTTGATTGAGGCAGTCTTCCACCTGGGCGGCAGCCAATCCCTCCGGCGCAAAGACCATGTAAACGGGATGACGCGTCTCCTCTGTCAGACACGTTTTCTCGTCGGGACCGGAAATCATGGTCAGAATTACGCCGCCATCATCCCTGCCGGTCAAGTCACCTTTATAGCTGTGTTTATCACGCCCGCCCATGCCGACAAAAGAAATTTCCTCCGCCGCCTCGAACAAGACCAGCGCCCCTTCAATTTTGTCTGCATCATGGGTACCGGTCAGCATGCGTGTCTTTAATTCCGTCAGAAATGCCACCTGGTTGATAGGATTGTACTCTGGAAAAGGGCGGTCTTTTAACAAAAAACTTTCCAATTGCGCCATGACAGGATAGGTCTTCTTGTGTTTCCGAAAATAACGGAAATAGGGGTCTTCCGAAAACTCCGCCTTGCGGTCGTAGGTTTCCGCCTGGCTTTTGATGGCGGCAAGTTCTTGATCCCGCATCGCTGCAAACCCCGCAAGATCCCATGCCGACCGATCCGGATACTGCACGTCCAGGATTCCAAAGGGGATGTCCCTGCTCATTAAGGATTGATCCTTGTAGATTTCTATCATTCAGTGTTCCTCCTCCGCGAGTGCCTTAAAGCCCCGCTCCTCCAAAATCTCTGCCAGCAGATCTGTGAAATCAGTTTCACTGCCCCAGGATATATTAAAGATACCGCCGCCTCCGCCGGCACCGATACCGTCTACATAAACTGCCTCATCATCGCCGGTAATCGCTACGGTCAAACTAGCATAACTCCCATTTCTCATATAGTATCGCTCAAAGACGATCAAATCAATACCAACGCCGTCTTGAATATGGCGCACTTCGTCTTTGAGTTCAGGGGATATACCTCCCCTTTCCAGCATCTCTTTTTTTATATACTCTGCAGTTTCAATCACACTGCCTGCTCCCGCCATACAAATCTTAGCCATCAGATACTCTCCTTTCCGACTACCACTCTGCCCAGGTCGATGACTTCGCCCCATAAAGCGAAACAGTCCTCGCAGAACTTCCTACTCGATAAACATTTTTATTTATCCAATCTCCTCATTTTAAACCTTTCTCACTTTTCCTCTTGTATAAACTCTTCAAAACCACGTTCTTTTAAAATCTCTATCAGCGTTTTCAGCAGTTTGTCTTCTGTACTCCAAATTGCCTCCATCATCCCACCGCCACCGGCACCGATGCCGTCTACATAGACCGCCTCATTGTCACCGGTAACTGCTACGGTAAGGCTGGTAAATCCACTTGTCCTCATATAATATCGTTCAAATACGAATAACGCAACGCCTACGCCGTCCTGCACATGATATACTTCCGCTCTCAAATCGGGAGGTACTTTTCCCCTTTCTAACATTTCTGTTTTGATAAGCTTCGCAGTTTCAATCACACTGCCTGCTCCCGCCATACAAATCTTTGCCATTACCGCCTCTCCTTTCCGACTACCACTCTGCCCAGGTCGTCAATACCGATCACTTTCTCCCCTTTCGTCCGCAAATCCTTTACATAGGTCAAAATCTCCTGGTCGATGACTTCGCCCGGACAGATAATCGGGATTCCCGGCGGATAAGGAATGATTGACGATGCCGAGACTCTGCCCGCCGCTTTTTCCAATTTGATGCGTTCTTTCTGTTGCGGCAAAGGTTTCTGCACCAATTTTTTCTGCGTCAGACGCTGTTTTGCCGGTGCAGAGTTTATCGCTATTTGGCGATTAGAGGCGATTTCCCACAGAGCGGACAGCAATCTGTCGAAGTCGCATCGTTTATTGCCGATTCCTGTCATACACATGACGATATTCCCTGTCACCAACTCTACGAAGATATTCCGCTCCATCAAAAGCGCTTCCAGCTCCAACCCGTCGATACCATAGGCGCTCATGTCCAGGTTGATTTTCGTATGGTCGAGAAGGGGATGTTTCATCACTCTCAACCCTTCGATCCGGGCAGCATTTTCATAAAAAAACTGTAAATTTTCCTCCCACTGGCGAATCAAATCTTCTCCTTTTTGTTCCAACAGATCTGCATTAATATCCAGAGATGCCATCAAAAGGTAGGATGGACTGGTGCTCTCAATCAGCTGCAGCTTGTCCTCAAAGGCATACTTGTCAACTTTGTCCGAACAGAGGTTGACAATAGCGCTCTGGGTGTAGGAGGCTAATGTCTTGTGAATACTGTTGATGACAATATCTGCGCCAAGATTCTCCGCGGCTTTGATATCACTCCCGATGTATTTGTCAAAAAATTTCAGATGGGCGCCGTGGGCCTGATCGACAATGAGGATTTTGCCCGCATCGTGAACCACCTGGGCGATGGCTTTGATGTCACTGCAGACGCCATAATAGTTTGGGCTGGGCAGAATCACTGCGCTGCAGTCAGGATGCGCCGTCAGGCAGCAACGTATTTCGTCAGCGGTGATCTCACCCGAAATCCCATCGTCGGCAATTACCTCTGGATAAGCGTACACCGGCTGCGCGCCTGCCATGGAAATGGCGTTGAAAATAGACTTATGGCAGTTCCGCGCAAGGATCAGTTCGCCGCCCTTTGGTACGCAAGTCAGAATTGCAGCAATCAATCCCGCACTGCTGCCGTTGATGAGCAGATAGCTTTCCCTTGTCTCATATAGTCTGCGATACCGTTCCATGGTTTCTTTGATAATGCCTTCCGTCTGAAAGAGATTATCCGCTCCGGGAATCTCCGTGATATCGCAGTCCATCATCTGGTCCAGAAACCCG
>ERZ791934.2443-NODE-2443-length-12002-cov-3.072822_pt1 | contig 12002 bp, 12 predicted proteins | sample MGYA00510125_ERZ791934 | MGnify/ENA primary metagenome ERZ791934 (study PRJEB30046, sample SAMN00993240) | human gut metagenome | study: EMG produced TPA metagenomics assembly of the A metagenome-wide association study of gut microbiota in type 2...
CCGGCCGCCGTTTTGTCTTATGCGTAACATTATTCCGTTTCCCTGGCTTTGACGCTCATGTTGAAGCGGTCCAGCAGCAGGGCGGCGACGGTGCCGACTGCCAAGCAGGCCAGGTTGACCAGGCATTGGCCGACTGATACGGCAAAACTCGCGTATGGAATAATCATGACCGTTGCCGCGATCACAATGCCGATGATAGCATGAAACGCCAGGGAATAGAAACGGTCAAACAGGGCGTTGACTGCTTTGGCCAGCAGGATCACGGTGATTAAGGCACCGATACCGCCGGGGATCAGGACGCTCATATCAAAATGCCCGATTCCGTCCACAAACGGCGTATACAGCCCCAGCGGCATTAAAAGGGTGGAAAAGCTCATGCCCGGAGCAATCACACTCAGCGCCAGACAGAAACCACAGAAAAGATACCAGACAAAATTGGGGACGATTTGAACCGAGGAAGCCTGCAGCGTCAGGAGCAGGGCGAAAACGGCAGCCATCGCAATCAGCAGGGAAAGGAAGGATCCTTTGCTTCTCCCTTTTTCACCCGCCTCCCGGAAAAGGGAGGGCATCATGCCAGCGATCAGCCCCACGAACAGGCAGACGGAGGGCGCAGGGTATTTTTCCAGGAAAAAGGACAGCAGGTTGGCGATCCCCATAAAACCGATTCCCAATCCAATAATGACCGGGAGCAGCTTCGGAACATGCGTTTTAAAATTTTTCAGCGGATGGGACAGCAGTTCCATAATCGGTTTATATATTCCGAACACCACGCACAGCACACCGCCGGAGATGCCTGGAAGCACGGCTCCCAGGCCGATAAACGCCCCCTGGATCACGCGGAACAAACCGCGCAGGATCGATCCGTTTTTCAATGACTCTTTTTTCATGATATACCTCACTTTGCATCAGTCTAGTCACACATAAACCTATTATATCGTGCTTTTCCGATCGGTCAACCCCTTGCGCGTTTTTCCATCTAAAAGTCAACAGGCTGGGACTGGTGCAACCCAGCAGAATAGAACGTTATCCGTTAATTTGGCGCGGCCGTCTATATGGAGAAATAGAGAGAGCCTTCGTAAATTCCTATTCGCTGAGCGTACAAAATATAACGAATCGGTGTTTCCGGCATTTCGGATGAGTTGTGTATGATATGGGCGCTCTGGCGATACCTTCGGACATGCTTCGCGTCCCAAGCGGCCGGTCCGTGTTAAAAAGTCGCGTTTCATTTTTTGAAATGCGACTTTTTATTACGAAATACTCCCAAATAGCTCAGATAAAAAACGAGAAAAATGTAAATATTTGTTTAAAGACAAGAATAAATCATGCTATTATACAACCAATATTTTACATTCAAAGTTAATATAACCGAAATAATAGCATACAAAATATTTCGACAAAAATTGACGCTGCATGTGCCCTCTCTGCCTGGCTCCCCCTTTAGGTATAGCCTTTTAGAGCGATCGCGGATGTAAAAGAACGGACAAACATAATACCATAGGACACAAGGAGATGAGGAAACGATGAACAGCTTTTATTACAACATAGGTGGACGCATCCGAGCGCTGCGCGAACTCAATCGATACACACGGGAAAAATTTGCGGAAATCGCTGATATATCCCCAAAGTTCCTTTATGAGATTGAAACAGGTCAAAAAGGATTTTCGGCGGATACTCTGCATCGGATTGCCAAAGGCTTATCCGTATCCTATGAATACATCCTGTCGGGGGAGTCCCCGCAATCAGCCGACGGTGAAATCCAGCAAAGTTTAAACTTATTTAACGAGCCACAAAAGAAGAAACTCACGGAACTATTAAACGCGATTTATGAACTAAGCATTCTCAAATAGAATTTACATCGAACTTAGCTCAAGTATACCAAAGGGTTGGAGGATATGGTTGATGAAGATAATACCCGCAAAAAATCGCTTGTTACTCGAGGAGTTGAAGCCGGATGATATGCCCCATAGCGGCATTGCTCTGGCCCAGTCGGCACAGGTGGGAAGCACCACTGCCTATCGAATTGTGGCTACGGCAGACTACATTGACGAAGATCAGGAGATTTATTTACGGGGAAGCATTATCTTTGTCGCCCCCGGTATGGGGGTTGAAATCCAGGCAGGAGGGAAACAATACCTGGTCATCGAGCAAAAAGATGTGATTGCCATTCTGGAATAAAGAAAGGAACGCTACCCGATACCAAAGGCCGCGGATTTTGTGGTAGCTAGGCACCGGAGACGCGGCTTTGCGACGCAATGCCGCCACATGAAATCCAGATTTGAACAAAAGAATATGGGCGGCGGCTTTACGCTGTTGCCCATATTTTTTATACCGTTTTATGAAAAAGGAGTAAAAATGATCGCAATTTGTAGTGCGCTCGATGTGGAATATGAGGCGTTGTGTAAGACATTTGATGCGAAATCACAAAACGCGGTCCCTTCCCTTGCAGGGGAATGGAGTATCGGAAAAGGGAATACGTCGCCGGTTTTGCTTATCCGCAGCCAGGTCGGGAAAACGTCGGCAGAGCAGCATGCCCGCTATTTCCTGAAAAATCACCCGGATATTTCGCTTGTCATTTCCTGTGGGATTGCCGGGGCTCTAAGCCCGGATTTGAAAATCGGCGATATTCTGTGCGGCGATATCATAAAGGAGCACCCGGACAAGGCGGAAGCATTGACTCTTGAGGCATCCGGACAGAGGGAGGCATATGGCTTGCAGGACGGCTTGTTGTCCGACACCTCTCAGAATGGGCCGGCATCATGCTGTAAAGGCGTGATCGTATCCAGTGATGTGATGGTGGGTGAGCCGGCACTGCGTGACGAGCTTTACCGGCGTTACTCCGGCAGCTGCGTGGAAATGGAAAGCGCTGGGGTTTTACGGGCATGTGTGGAAAGCCACTGTTCATTTCTCGCTGTCAAGGTAATCAGCGATTATGCCGATAACCGTTCTCTATTGTCCATCCTTCGCTCTCAGCGCTGGATTATGGAAAATCTGGCTCATAGACTGCGGGCGGCATTGTGAACAGGTGGACAGGAAAAAGTATACCGGATGCCCATTTTTCCTCTTTGAGATTCCCGATACAATAGACTATATCGAAACCAACCAATAAGGAGGACGTTCATGGACAACCGCTATTTATTCACTTCCGAATCCGTTACAGAAGGGCACCCGGATAAATTGTGCGACCGGATTGCAGATGGGATCCTGGACGCTTATCTGCGTCGCGATCCAACCGCCCGCGTTGCCTGCGAAGTAACGGCGGCCAGGGGCATGATTACCGTGATGGGTCAGATTACATCGTGTGCTGTAGTGGATATCCAAACCATTGTGCGCCATGTTGTCCGCGAGACGGGATATGCAGATAGCCGTTTTGGCTTTTGTGCGGACGACTGCGCTGTTGTGATATTAGTCGACCGGCAGTCGGAGGATATCAACGCGGGGGTCAGCTGCTCCCTGGAAAAGCGTATGCAGGACTCTTCTTCCGGTACAGGAAGTCCTCCTGACCCGTATGAGGCAATCGGTGCAGGGGATCAGGGAATGATGTTCGGCTATGCCTGCAATGAAACACGGAGCATGATGCCCGCGCCGATTTATTATGCCAACCAGCTATGCAAACGCATGAGCTTTGTCCGGAAAAACAGGCAATTGAACTATTTAGGGCCGGATGGGAAGGCCATGGTTACTTTTGAGTATGTGGACGGTGTCCCGGAACGGATTCAAACCATCGTATTATCGGCACAGCATACCGAAAGCGTCAGCCAGGATAAAATACGAGAAGATCTGATCGGCAAGGTTGTCCGTCCGATGGTTCCGGAAAAATTGCTGAAAGATACGGATATCTTGGTCAACCCAAGCGGCCGTTTTGTCTACGGAGGACCCTGCGCGGATACCGGATTGACAGGACGAAAGATTATTGTGGATACATACGGCGGGGCTGGACGGCATGGAGGCGGGGCGTTCTCCGGCAAAGATCCGACAAAAGTTGACCGGACAGGGGCATATGCCGCCCGCTATATCGCCAAGAATATCGTTGCCGCGGGTTTGGCCAGCCGATGTGAAGTACAGCTCGCATACGCCATCGGCGTGGCAGTACCCGTCTGTGTCCAGATCAATACCTTTGGAACTGGAAAGCGGGAAGATCCTGTACTGGAAGAGATGGTATCTCGTGTCTTTGATCTGAGGCCGGCTTTTTTGATTGAAGCCTTCGGTATGCGGAAGCCGATTTATGAACAGTTGGCCGCTTATGGCCACTTTGGGCGGAGCGAATACAACCTTGCTTGGGAAAAAACAGACAAGACGGATGAGATTCACGCGTATCTCACGACAGAAAAATAAGCGGAATGGATAGAATTGCAATAACGGGAATGGGGGTTTTATCCCCGGCGGGACGGTCCCTTCAAGCGTTTTGGGACACTCTTTGCCGGGCCCGCTCCGTTTATGGGACGATTCCTTCTTTTGCGGATGACGCGCAGTATCGCGTCAAAATCGGCGCGCAGATAGCTGATGATGATTGGGCGCGGGATTTGCCGGTAGACCGGTATGGAAAGGCCGCCTGCTACTGCTTGTATACCGTAAAACAGGCGGTGGAGGACGCCGGACTGAGTGACAAAGCCTTGGCGAGGAAACGCGTGGGGGTGATCGTCGGCACGACCATGGGGGAGATCCAAGAGGAAGAGGCGTTTACCCGTTGGATCTGCGGAAAAGGGGAAGGAAGTGCGGCCCGCTTTCGGGAACGTTATCCTGCGTACCAAATTGCCCATGCCGTGGCGGAGTATTACCACGCTGCCGGTCCCTGCTATGTCGTACCCGCCGCCTGTGCCGCAGGAAATTATGCTGTCGCTATGGCAAAACAGCTGCTGCAAGAGGGATATGCCGATATCCTGTTGGTCGGTGGCGTGGATGTATTCTCCCGCGTGGCGTTCGCCGGTTTTCAGCGTCTGCTTTCCTTAGCCCCCGATTGCTGCCGTCCGTTTGATAGGACCAGGAAAGGGCTGGTGTTGGGAGAAGGATGCGGATTTCTTGTTCTGGAGAGGGAAAGCGAAAGGCTCGGGGAAAACCATTACGGCCGTGTCCTGGGTGCCGGCCTCGCCTCCAATGCAAGCCATATGACCGCACCTCATAAAGAAGGCGAGGGTGAGTGGAAAGCCATGCATAAGGCGATCGCCGACGCGGGGCTGCGGATTGACGAGGTGGACTATATTTCGGCCCATGGAACCGGAACCAGGGCGAACGACCTGGTGGAGGCCCGGAGCATCCGCCGCTTGTTTGGCGAGAGGAAAGCCCCCCCGGTCAGTTCCATTAAATCGGTTCTCGGGCATTCGATGGGGGCTGCCAGCATTCTCGAGCTCATCGCCTGCTGTTTGATGATGCGCAGCGGCGTCCTCCTGCCGACCATCCATTATCGAACCCCGGATGATGAATGCCTGCTCGACGTCGTTCCCAATAAGCCGCGAGAGGCTGCCATACGGCATCTTCTCAGCAATTCGTTTGCCTTTGGGGGACAGACGAGCTGCATAGCACTGGAAACCCCCTGTTGTTGAGGAGACCGATAATGAAAAGAAAGGTATATATTCGTCGCGTTGTATGGCAGGGCGGGAAGGATCCGGATGTCCAGACGGCAGGCATGGATGCGGTAAGTGGGTGGTGCGTACAGAGTATCACCACGCTGCTCGCAGAGGTTCCCGGCCACGATAAGGGGATTCCCGTCTGTTTTGGCTCCGCTTATGGTGTGCTTCAAAATCTCCATACCTTTGACAAGGTTAGCGTGCGGCAAGGTGCTCTGGGAGTCAGCCCCTCCTATTTTCCAAGTACCGTATTGAATGCCCCAGCATGTCATGCGAGTATCCGGCACAGATTGACCGGGCCGTTGTATAATTTTTCCAACGGCGCCGCCTCTGGACTGGATGCACTGGGCTACGCTTACCTGCAAGTTTCCAGCGGACTGGCAGAAGAAGCCATTGCTTGTGCGGCGGAAGCAGCCACGCCGGAAACCCGCTTGATGTCTCCATCTCTGGAATTGTCCAGCGGCGGGGCGGTACTTCTCTGCAGCCGGCCCGCGGCGATGGAACTTTTGGAATATCGGTTTGGTTGTTTGAACACTCCCGGACAAGGGGAAGCCTCCCCCTATGGCTGTGTGGCACCCTTTCGGGAATTGTTGGATTTCCTGAACGCGCCGGGGGATAACAGGGAAAATGAAAGAGTCTTCACGGCGGCGGAGGGGCTGCGGTATTCCTCCGTTAAGGTGCAATATCGAAATGTAAAGGATGGGTAATACGTATGAATATTGAAAACGAGATTCGCGAAATTGTAGCCGAAATTTTGCAGATACCGGCAGAAGAGCTGGACACGTCCGCCTCCTTCTTTGACGAATACGGCATGGATTCTTTGCGGGCGCTGGAGATTCTCGCCAAGGTGGAAAACCGTTACAACATCACCATTGACCCGGATAATCTGGCGAAAATGACTTGTATCGACGAAGTCATCCACTTGACTGAGGACTGCCTTTCGAAAACATGAAGATCCCCGTCTATTTGACCGGGATAGGGGTAGCATCGCCGTTTGGCAATACGCCCGTGTCCTTTTGGAGCGCCCTGTTTGGGCCGGCCCGTGCGGCGGATACGTCGGCGGTTACCGTCGCGGGGAAAGCACGGAACGTCACCGCCTACATTACTGCGCCGGACGATTTCCAAAGATCGGTGCAGGAGTATTTCATCGTTTTGTGCACCCACGCCATTTCCCAGGCAATGGCGGAGGACGGCGGGCCGTTTTCACCGGACCGGACATGCATCCTGATTGGTTCCGGAATGGGAGCAGCCGATGCGTTGCTGGAAAATCCCTATCTTTCCCCGGATTTTCAAACGAAGGTTATCCACCGGATCTGCTCCTGTTTGGGAACAAAAATGCCTTTGCAGTTTCTCTCCAACGCTTGCTGCGCCGGTGCACAGGCAATCGCCTATGGTTTTGACTTGATTCGAAACGGGTACTGCGACCGGGTTATCGCAGGAGGAGCGGAAGCGTTTTCCTATTTGGTTTACAGCGGATTTCAGCGGCTATGCTCTTTGGACCCGCAAGGCTGCCGCCCTTTTCACCCGGATCGGAAGGGCATCGGCGTGGGGGATGGCGCGGCCTTCTTCGTCTTATCCCGCGATAAATCCCGCCGGGTGTATGGGCAGATACGCGGCTGTGCCGTTACCAACGATGCCTATCACATCGTCACCCCGGAACCGCAAGGGAGACAGGCACGCCGTGCGATCCGGCTAGCGCTGAAAGAAGCCGAACTATCCCCGCCATCCATCGATGCGGTGGTCGCCCATGGGACGGGAACCCGACAGAATGACCGGATAGAAGCCCGTCTGCTTTATGAGGTGTTCGGCCCGGTCGCGCTGACGGCACCGAAAGGACGCATTGGTCATACAGGCGGCGCTTCAGGGGCATTCAACCTTCTGGCGGCACTCGGTATGCTGAGGCGCCAACGCCTGCCGGACAGCTCCCGTTGGTTGATGGAGGAAGATGAGCCGCAGGTGCTCTTGGAAGATAAAGTCCAACAAAAAACGCTCCGGAACATTCTAATGAATTGCTTTGCATTCGGCGGGACCAATGTTGTCATGGTATGTGCTGGAGCGTGAGAGCCGGAATACGGATAGCATGCATGCGGATTGAAAAAAGGGGGACAAACAATGACCGCAACCGGACGGATACACCCGCGTCTGTGGAAATATATGGTTTTTACGTCTGCAGAGGCTGTCGATAGTGCCTTTTCCTCGGATAAAGCTCTGCGTACAGCGGACCTCTTTACCCGTAAAGCGTTGCTGCTAGTCCGCCGTTTGTTTCAGGATGGCTACGGACAGCTGGACAAAAGCCGTACGGGCATAGTCATTTCCACTGACATCGGGCCGAGAGAATCGCTGCGGGAAACTGCCCTGCAACTGCGCACAGGGGACTACCGGCAGATGAATCCAAGCTTTTTCCCCAATGTGATGGCTAGTACGGCCCTTTCTGCCTTGACCAAGGAGCTTGGCATACATGGCCCCGCAGCCAGCTTTACTGAAGCCGATACAAACGGCGCGGACGCGAAACTGTACGCCGCCGTACAGATGGACGCCGGCCGTTGTGACAGTATGGTATATATACGCATCGACAGCGGCGGATGGGGAGAGGGACAATGGTATGTTCCCGCCCGCGTACAAAAGAAGGACAGCGAATGAGGGCGGCGCTGATAAATCCCAAGGGGGCACTGTTCAGCCGCACCCCATCGTTGGCCGTCTTTTTGGAACAGTCCGTCACCATGGGAAGTTTTCGGCATTTCTGGTCCGCGCCTTGTTTGGGGCTGCTATCCATCGCCGCATATTTTCCTCCTGACTGGGAACTGGATTATTTCGACGAAAACCAGCGCCCGGTCTCCTTTGAGAAAGACTATGACCTTGTTTTTATCAGCGCTATGACCGTTCAGGCGGTGCGGGCCTATCAGCTTGCGGACGAGTTCCGCCGCCGTGGTGCGAAGGTGGTTATGGGAGGCATTCACGCCACGCTTCTTCCTGAGGAAGCGATGACACACGCAGATGTGGTGATTGCCGGCGAGGGCGAACCGCTCTTCCCACAGTTTTTGCAGGATTATGCAAAAGGAAAAACACGGCGGGTGTATCGGGAGGCATTGCCTGGAAGTTACGACTTAAAGCAGTGCATTTCCCCCCGTTATGCGCTTTTAAAGGGGTGGAACTATCCGATTATTAACCTGTATACCACGCGGGGCTGCCCCCGCCGGTGCCGCTTCTGCTGTGCATCCAATGTTTATGGGACGGCCTATCGCCGCAAAGCAAACGCTCAAATTATAGAGGAAATACGCGAAATTACCCGGCTTTTCCCGGACGAGCTCCTTTTATTTGCCGATGATAACCTTTTTGTCCGGCGCAGGGAAAGCAAGGAGCTTTTACGGGAAATGATTCCCTTGAACGTCCGATGGATCGCACAAACAGAGATATCGATCGCGGAAGACAGCGAACTGCTTGAACTGATGGCGGCGTCCGGATGTCAGTGGATTGTTGTCGGATTTGAGAGCGTATCCCCAGACAGCCTGAAAGGGATCGAAGACCGTTCATTTAAGAAACGGCGCCTTCCGGCCTATCCCGCCAACATACGCCGGATACAGGATGAAGGGATCGGCATTTACGGCACATTCATCGTTGGGCTGGATGGAGATGACCTATCCATATTCCAGCGTACGGCGGATTTTATCCTGCAAAATGCGCTCTATGGTGCCAACATTACTGTACCCACGCCGCTCCCTGGCACGGCTCTGCGGGAGGAGATGCTGAAGGAGGGCCGGATTTTGGAAAAAGGCTGGGATAACTATACCCTCTGGGACGTTGTCGCTTCTCCCCGTTCCATGACGGTACAGGAATTGGAAGATGGTTTGCTCGGCCTGTACCGTACGATATCGGATCCCCGGAACGCCCAGGAGCGGCTGTGTGCCATCCTTCGACAGAGACGGACTTATGCAGCGAAAAGGGGCGGTCCGACATGACTGATACGAAGATCGTTTTAGCTTTTCCGGGCCGGGAGGCCTTTACGAAAAAAATGGACGACGGTTTTTATCGGGAATATCCGGAGGCAAGGGCCTGTTTCGAGCTGGCCGGCGATGCCTTTCACCAGGATTTTGCTGCGTATTGTTATCGGGCGGAGCCCGTCCCCGGCCTTTGGACGGGGATCGCCCTGGCGGTCCATTGTTATGCAGTCTATTGTGTCATGAAAAATCGTCTCTCGTCTATCGCTGGATTTGTTGGATACAGCCAAGGTGAATTTATGGCCTGTGCAGCGGCGGAAGCTGCCGGTTTTTTGCCCATTTTGAACACGATGGTCCGCCTGGAACAGATATTGCAGCAGCCGCCCACTCGCAGGCAGGATATGTTCCGCATCATGGAATTGGATCGGGATACGTTGGAAAGCTGCTGCAGTGAAGCTTCCGACAGCGGTTATGTGGGAATCAGTGCCTATATATCCGGGGATCAGCATGTGATATCCGGCGAACAGCCGGCTTTGCAGCAGGCAGTCCGCCTGGCAAAAAAGCGAGGGGCCCGATGGGTTCTGCCGTTGCATTCCTATCGTGCCTACCATTGCCCGCTGTGCAGCGGGCCGCAGAAAGCGGCACAACCCCATTTCGCCGCTCTCAGGCCGGAAAAACCCGCTTTTCCGTTATATGGTTGCCTGGATGGAAAAAAGAGTGTAGATGGGCCGGAAATCCTCCGGAAACTCTCTAATCAGATCAATCAGCCGTTGCGCTGGGATCATCTGGTGGAAAGTCTGAATCGGGACGGCGTCACCCATCTCTGGGAGATCGGGCCGGGATGCACCGTATCCGCGAACGCCCGTGTTGCGGGTGGTGAGTTTTCCTTCCACTGGATTCACACAACAAAGGATTTTGAGGACGTATGAGAATGTATACCTTATCGGAGGCGCGGTATGCCTGCTCCTCCCAAATCGGGCGGAAAGCCAAAACCCTTGCCGGATTGTACGCCAAAGGCTTCCGGGTTTGTGAGGGCATGATATTGAACACAGACGCGTTCTGTGTGTTCTGCGAGTCAAACGGCTGGACGCTTGGAGAGGATATGGCGGGCAATAGCCCCTCACCGGCCGACATTCGGGGGGGAAGGATGCCGGCGTCCCTCCTCCATCGCCTGCAAACAGTCTACGAAACGTTCGGAAAACATCATCGGGAGTTGATTGTCCGTTCCTCTGCGGTGGAAGAGGACGGAGCGGGGAAGTCCTTTGCCGGAATATTTGAAAGCTGTATGCATATCCGCAGCTTTGACCAGCTCATTCAAGCAGTCAAGATTGTGTGGGCCTCCTATTTTTCGGAGAAGGCGGCCGCGTATCGGAACGCCCATCCCAGGAAGGCGGCTATGGCGGTTCTGATTCAGCCGATGCTGCCCTGCGTGAAATCGGGCGTTTTATTCACCCGGAATCCCCTTCGTTTGGAAGGGGAAATGGTGTTGGAGTTCTTGAATGGGACCAACGAGGGGGTAACCGGCGGAGAGGAGGCCGCCGGACGATACCGGATAGAGCGGCGGTCCGGCCGGACGATCGAACAGCCTGAGCGGGATGGGCTGAGGCTGACACATCCAGAACGCCGAAAACTGCTGCACATCGGGGAGACGCTGGAACAGGAACTGGGATACCCCTGCGATATGGAATGGGGATTATGGAACAGAAAAATATGGATTTTTCAAGTCCGGCCGATGACGGCGCAGGCCCATTCGGGGATTTATCACGATTGCGCTGCAGAGAATCTGGACGCTGTTCTTTTGGACCGGTACGCCCAGCCGGCCAGCGTCTGTTACCTTTCTCTTTTAAATTCATGGCAGCAGAGAGTATATCTCAGTTTTTATCAAAAACGGCCCGGTCACTGTTTTGCGGAACAGCCACTGCGTTTTGTCTATAACCGGGTGTACTGGAATGTGCGCTATCAAAAACAATTTTTTGAGGATCCGGCGGATACACCCGATAAGCAGCGGAAAATGCGTCGTCTGGTTCATAGTGGATATCGGTCCTGGTATCGCAGGCTGCCTGCCTATGAAAGACGGGTAGAGTTGTTGGACGAGCGGGTATGTTCCGCAGCAACGCCGGATGAGTGGCGACTGCTGCTTGATAAAGTTATCGACAATTTTTGTGGCTATCTCGGTGCCGACCATTTCCGTTTTCTTGGTATTGCACAGCTTCTATACAAACGACTGCCTTTCTTTTTCCAAGGTGAAGGTTCCAGGGAAGGATCGCCGTCGGATGAAAAAGAAGTGGTACGTCTGGCCGAAACGGTGGTTGGAAAGTTTTCCATGGACAATATGACCATCCGGGCCAACCAGGAACTGCAGCGCATGGCCACATGGATCCGACAGGACAAATCCATGCTGGCCATCTGGAAAGACACGGCCCCGGAGGAACTGCTGTCACGTATCGAATCGGGGGATTTTTCAGCGGATATCCGCCGGCAGTTGAACCAGTTTCTTCAGCGGCAT
>ERZ791934.2447-NODE-2447-length-11986-cov-8.221272_pt1 | contig 11986 bp, 11 predicted proteins | sample MGYA00510125_ERZ791934 | MGnify/ENA primary metagenome ERZ791934 (study PRJEB30046, sample SAMN00993240) | human gut metagenome | study: EMG produced TPA metagenomics assembly of the A metagenome-wide association study of gut microbiota in type 2...
CCCGGCCCGCACGGCACGATGCGCGCGTCGGCGACGCCGGTCTCCTCCTCCAATTCGCGCAGCGCCACCTGTTCCAGGTCGCGCTCTCCGTCGGCGTGCCCGCCTATCCAGCTCCACGACCCGTACGTGTTGTGGAACACCATGAGCGTCTTGGTCGCGGTCGGGTCGACCGTCCAGATCGAGCACGTCATATGCGCGAGCGAGTCGCGGTCGAACACGTGCGGGTCGGCTTCCAACTGCTGGAGGATAACCTCGCGATCGGATGCCTCCTGCTGGTTGAAGGGTTGGTAGGAGCGTATGTCGGTGGTGAGGGACATGGGGGTATTGTACAACCCGGTTGTTCTTCGGGCATGCTTCATGCACCTGTTTTTTGGATTAGACATTCTTTCAATGATAAACGAAAACGCTTTTCTGCAAGTCCCGCTTGGGGGACATGCGAAAACAGTTTCCAGAGTATCATCGAGAGCTATAAAAATGATTAGAGAGCTTATGCATGTCAAGATGAGTTATATTTTATAGCTGAACGGCGCGCGATTGCGCCAACTGACGGGAGGTATTCATGTACGTATCCCATGTTGCCGAAGATGGGCGTATCGAAGAAGTGGCCGACCATCTTCGCGAGGTGGCCGAGATGGCGGCTGAATTCGCGCGGCCGTTCGGAGCCGAGTCTTGGGCTTATGCGGCAGGCATGGCCCACGATATCGGCAAGTACTCCGCAGAATTCCAGAACCGCATCCTCCGTGACGGCCGCAAGGTGGGCCACTCCACGGCGGGGGCTTATGAGCTATATGAGCGGGCCGGGTTGCCACTGCTCGGCTTCTGCATCGCGGGACACCACGGAGGCCTGCCCGATAGCGGATCATTGGCCGAACCGGATGGACCGTCGCTGATAGGACGCTTTCGCAAAGCGGAGCATCGCCAGCTTCCCGACTATCGCGCTTATGCTCGCGAGGTCGAGCTGCCCGAGACGGAATCGGTCACTTTCGACAACATGGCTCATTTCGATCCCTTCTCGATCGCCTTTTTGACGCGCATGGTGTTCTCGTGTCTGGTCGATGCGGACTTCCTCTGCACGGAGCGCTTCATGAAGGGGTCGGCGCGCGAGCATCTGAACGCCGATTCGCTCGAAACATTGAACGAGCGCCTCGAGTGCGTGATCCAATCGTTCTACCCTCCTCGAACCGAACTCAGCAAGACGCGTTGCTCTATTCTGGACGCGTGTGCCGAATCGGCATCGGATGCTCCAGGCGTTTTCTCGCTCACGGTTCCCACCGGCGGCGGCAAGACGTACGCCTCGCTGCGCTTCGCTTTGCGGCATGCGCTCTCTGACGGGCATAATATGCGACGCGTCATCTATGCGGTACCCTACACGTCGATCATCGAGCAGAACGCCGAGGTGTTTCGCAAGGTGGTCGGCGCGAACAACGTTCTCGAACATCATGGCAACTTCGATTTCGATAATGCGGGCGAAGATGGAGGGCTGTTGCGACTTGCGACGGAGAATTGGGATGCGCCCGTCGTGGTCACAACGAATGTGCAGCTTTTCGAATCGCTGTACGCCAGCAAAACGTCGCGTTGCCGCAAATTGCACAATATCACGAACAGCGTGATCGTGCTCGACGAGGCTCAGATGCTCCCTGCGAAGCAGCTGCTGCCTTGCGTGCGGGCGCTGGCCGAGTTGGTTCACCGCTATGGATGCACGGTAGTGCTCTGCACGGCCACCCAGCCGTCGCTAGACAAGATGTTCGGTTTGTACGGATGTCCGGTGCGCGAGATCGCTCCCGAGCCGCAAGCTCTGTACGAGCGTTTGCGGCGCACTGAGTATCGCTTCATCGGCAAGATCGAAGATGCGGTGCTCGCTGACAGGTTGTCTTCTCGTGAACAAGTGCTTTGCGTCGTCAATAGTCGAAGTCAGGCGAAATCCCTCTATGATTTGGTGCAAGCGTCGTCGGATGACGGAGACGGCGTGTTCCATCTGTCCACGCTCATGCATTCGGTTCATCGAGAGAAGGCGCTCGCCGAGATACGCCTGCGGCTGGTTCGAGGAGAAACCTGCAGGGTGATCGCAACGAGCTTGATCGAGGCCGGTGTCGATGTCGATTTTCCTATCGTGTACCGCGCGCTTGCCGGAGTGGACAGCATGGTTCAATGTGCTGGTCGATGCAACCGCGAGGGAAGGCATCCTGTTTACGAGAGCGTCGTCTACCTGTTCGAGCCGGGTACGGGGTACGGCGTTCCGAATGATATTAGTCAAAAATGCGCGATCGCGCGTTCGGTAATGCTGGAGATGGGGGTCGACATCCGAGCTGCCGAGGCGGTGGAAGAGGGTGTCGCATGCGATATCGGTTCGCTTGGGGCGATCGCGTCGTATTTTGAACAGTTGCACGATATACGCCGCGACCGGCTGGATGCGGAAGGCGTGCTCGAGGACCTCACGGAAATTGGTCGGGCGGAGTTCCATGAAGGCAAGTCGGTTCCCCTTATCCCCTTCAAGCATGCCGCCGATCGCTTCCGTATGATCGAAGACGGATCGTGCTCCATCATCGTTCCTGATCCCGCGATAGCGCAGCAGCTTCACGAGCTTCGCGTGGGAGTCGCTTCCCGGGGTTCGATGCGCCGGGTGGCGCGCTATTCGGTGAGTCTCTACGACAATGACGTCAAAGCGTTGCAGAGCACGGGTGCCATCAGATTGCTGGATGGGGATACATACGAGTTGGTGGATACCGGCCTCTACAGCGAAGAAACGGGACTCGATGCCTCGCAGGCTGGAGGAAAGGGCTTGTTCTTGTAGCGGCCGAAAAGCCGAGCTTTTTCAAAGTTGTACCAGAACAGTCCCACGCGTGCAGTTCGAAGCTGGTATGCTGCATGTATAAGCACCTTGATAATTTTATGAAATCAAGGATCTCGATCATCTGAAGAATCGAGCGGTAGAAAAGAGTAAAACGTACAGGAAGGAGGTGTCCTATGGCTTATGGCATTTGCGTCGAAGTATGGGGCGATCGAGCGCTCTTCACGCGTCCGGAACTTTCGGTGGAGCGCGTGTCGTACGACGCGATGACTCCCAGCGCTGCGAGAGGGCTGCTCGAGAGCATTTACTGGCATCCGGGCATGCGCTACACCATCGACCGTATCCATGTGCTCAATCCCATCCGATTCACGAACGTGCGCCGAAACGAGGTGAAATCGAAAGCGCTCGCCAGTACCATGCGCACGGCGGCGACAGGGGGAGGAAAGCTTCCCTATATCAATACGAAGGACGATATCCAGCAGAGGGCGTCACTCATCCTCATCGATGTTCGCTATGTTATAGAGGCTCATTTCGACCTCACCGACAAGGCCACGCCGGACGACAACGCTGGTAAATTCAAGGACATTATCAGGCGAAGGCTCGAACGTGGGCAGTGCTACTCGATGCCCTACTTCGGAACACGCGAGTTCCCGGCGCATTTCAAAGCATGCGAAGAGGTTCCGTCATCTTGCGGGTTCTATGCAGACGAAAGCGAACGTGACCTCGGCTTCATGTTGTACGACATGGACTACCGCGATCCGAAGAACATTGCCCCTATGTTCTTCCGCGCGGTCATGCGCAACGGGGTGATCGACGTGGCGGGAAGCGAGGTGTTTCGATGATCCTTCAAGCGCTGGTCGGCTTTTACGAGCAGCTCGCTAAAGAGCATCCTGAGAAGATCGCTCGGGTGGGGTGGTGCTCGCGTCAGGTGGCGTTCATGCTGGTGCTGTCGTCCGAGGGCGAACTGGTCAATGTTATTCCATCCGATGAGAAGCGCGGTTGGACGATGATGGTTCCCGAGCAGGTGAAGCGCACGGTGGGTGTGGCAGCGAACCTGTTATGCGACAACGCGACCTATCTGCTTGGCATCGATGCGAAGGGCAAGCCCGAACGCGCTCGGCAGTGCTTCGAAGCTGCGAGGGAGCGGCATCTCGCGTTCTTGCAGGGGGTTGGTTCTCCGTCTGCAGCGGCGATCCGCCGTTTCTTCGAAACGTGGAACCCTGAAGATGCGCTTTCCCGCGTGGCCGTTACGGATGCAGGGGAGGCTTTGCTCGCTGGAGGGAATCTCGTGTTCAGAGTGGACGGCAAGAACGCGCTGGACGATCCCGCCATCCGGTCGGCTTGGGAAAAGGCCTGCGAAAAGCCCTCGGAGGGCGCGGCTGTTATGACCTGTCTAGTATCGGGCAAACAAGCTCCTATTGCCCGGCTGCATCCCGCCATCAAGGGCGTTGTGGGCGCGCAGGCCATGGGTGCTTCGCTCGTCGGGTTCAACGCGCGAGCATTTGAATCCTACGGGCACGACGAAGAGCAGGGCCTTAACGCGCCGGTGAGCGAGTACGCGACGTTCGCTTATTCTACGGCGCTCAACTACCTGCTTTCAGATCGCAAGCACCATATGAGGATCGGCGATACGACAGTAGTGTACTGGGCTGACAAGCACGATCAGGCCTGCGTCGACATCATGTCCGATTTCTTGAATCCTCAAACAGGAGGTGGCGACGATAAAGACAACGAAAGCGGCAAAGGTGATCCCGATCGCGTCATAGACGCGGTTATGCAGAGACTTGCGCAAGGGCTTCCTATTGGGGAGGTCGATCCTGATGCCAACTTCTATGTGCTCGGACTTGCTCCGAACGCTGCTCGCTTGTCGGTTCGTTTCTTTCAGCGGGATACGTTCGGCACCATGCTCGACAATTTGTACCAGCACTACGAGAGACTCGATATCGCGCGCGCTCCGTATGAGAAGAAGTACCTCGTGCCATACCGCTTACTGGTTGAAACCGAGAATCCGAATGCGAAGCAGCCGGCTGCCACATCGCTGCTTGGCGGTGCGCTCCTTCGCTCCATTTTGGGGAACCAGCGCTACCCGGAGGCTCTTTTCGAGCAGACGATCCTGCGCGTGCGAGCAACACAGGATAACGAGGAGCGGCGCACGCGCAAGGTGACGCGCGGTCGAGCAGCCATCATCAAGGCATACCTGATAAAAAACTGCAACCGAAGCGAGGAGGAGGTCACCGTGGGACTGAACGAAGAGCGTTCCGACGCTCCCTACGTGCTGGGAAGGTTGTTCTCGGTGCTCGAGAGCATTCAAGAAGCCGCAAGCCCCGGTTTGAATTCGACGATTAAGAACAAATACTACGATTCGGCGAGTGCCACTCCGAGCGTGATCTTCCCGATCGTGATCGGCTTGTGCGACAAGCACCTCACCAAGCTTTCGCGAGACAGCAAGGGGCTTGCCGTGCACTACGAGAAGATGCGCGGGGAGCTTCTCGGCAAGTTGGACGCGTTTCCCAAACGGCTCTCGCTTGAGGAACAGGGCGATTTCATCTTGGGATACTACCATCAAAACCAAAAGCGCTTTGAAAAGCGCGATGCTGAATCCGACCAGATCCAGGAGGCATAGCCATGAGCAATCCTATCAAGAACCGTTACGATTTCGTTGTCTACTTCGATGTCGAGAACGGCAACCCCAACGGTGACCCGGATGCTGGCAATATGCCGCGCATCGACCCGGAAACCGGATACGGCATCGTCACGGACGTATGCCTGAAGCGCAAAGTGCGCAACTACGTCGAAACGGTGAAGGAGGACGATCCCGGTTTCGACATCTACGTGAAGGATGGCTCCATTCTCAACGTGAACGATGCTCGCGCGTTCGAAGCGCTTGGCATCGATGCGAAAGACATAAAGAAGCTCAAGAAGGATGATCCTGAGCTTGACGAGAAGATTCGCGACTTCATGTGCGCGACGTTCTACGACGTGCGCACGTTCGGCGCGGTGATGACGACGTTTGTGAAAAACTCGCTCAACTGCGGCCAGGTGCGAGGTCCGGTGCAGCTGACGTTCGCTCGAAGCGTCGACCCTATCATTCCTCAGGAGATCACCATCACGCGCGTAGCCAAGACCACCGAAGAACGCGCCGAAGCGAGCAACACCGAGATGGGCCGCAAGTACGTGGTTCCCTATGCGCTCTATCGCGGGGAGGGCTACGTTTCTGCGAACTTGGCGCGCAAATCGACGGGATTCTCGGAGGACGACCTCGCCCTTCTGTGGGATGCTATCGTCAACATGTTCGAGCACGATCATTCGGCTGCGCGCGGCAAGATGGCGGTTCGCGCGCTCGTGGTGTTCAAACATGACAGCGAGCTTGGCAATGCGCCGTCGTACAAGCTGTTCGACGCTGTTTCAACCCAGAAGAAAGCCGGCGTGGAGGCTCCGCGTTCCATCGACGACTACGAGGAGATCACCGTTGACGAGGGCGCCGTGCCCGAGGGGGTCACGGTTCTGAGGATGGTGTAGCGGTGTACGACGAGGACGAGTTCCTCGCGCTGTCCGGTATCCAGCACTTCGCGTTCTGCCGACGACAGTGGGCGCTCATCCATATCGAGCAAGCGTGGGCCGACAACGTGTTGACAGCCCAAGGCGAGCTCATGCACAAACGCGCCCATGATGAAGAGCTGCGCGAACGGCGAGGCGATACCCTCGTCGTTCGCGGCTTGTCGGTGCATTCGCGTGCGCTCGGCTTGTCAGGGAAGTGCGATGTCGTCGAATTCCATAAGGATACGCATGGCCATCCTCTCGCAGGAGAGGATGGCCTTTGGCGCGCCGTGCCGGTGGAGTACAAGCGTGGGTCGAGCAAGGCGAACGATGCCGACCGACTGCAATTGTGCGCACAGGCGTTGTGCTTGGAGGAGATGCTTGGGGCGGATGTGCCCATTGGGTTCCTCTACTACGGCGAAACGCGTTCGCGCGAAAAGGTGGAGTTCGACGAGTCGTTGCGCGCCTTGGTTGGCTCGATGGCGGAGGAGATGCATGCCTTGTATCGACGTCGTCATACGCCACGGGTGAAGCCTTTCTCGGCCTGTCGGTCGTGCTCGTTGAACGACCTCTGCCTGCCGCGCGCCATCAATCGGGCGACGGTCGGGGAGTATGTGGCCAAAAGGCTTTCCGAGGAGGAGCTATGAGGCATTTGCTCAACACGCTTTACGTGTTCACGGAAGACGCGTATCTCATGCTCGATGGGGAGAACGTGGTTGTACGTCGCGATGGCGCAGAGCTTGGACGAGTGCCGCTCCATACGCTCGAGGGCATCCTCTGCTTCTCGTACCGAGGTGCAAGTCCTGCCCTTATGGGTGCTTGCGTCGAACGGGGCGTTGGCTTGTCGTTCTTCGATCGGAAGGGTCGTTTCCTTGCAGGCGCATACGGCGAGCAGCGCGGAAACGTGCTGCTGCGAAAAACGCAGTATGCATGGTCTGAAGACACCGAAAAGAGCCTTGCTATCGCTCGGAATTTCATTGTGGGAAAGCTCTACAACGGTCGTTGGGTGCTCGAACGGGCGGTGCGCGACCATGGGTTGCGTATTGATACGGGATCGGTGAAGGCAACCAGCATGAGGCTTGACGGCTCACTTCGTAGTGCGGCCGAGTGTGAAACGATGGATTCCTTGCGAGGGATTGAGGGCGACGCGGCTGCAGAGTATTTCGGCGTGTTCGATGAGCTGGTGTTGCGAGATAGGGAGACGTTTCGTTTTACAGGTAGAGCGCGGCGTCCTCCGACTGATGCGATGAACGCTATGCTGTCTCTGTTCTACACGGTTCTGGCTTTCGATTGCGCGTCTGCGCTTGAGGGTGTTGGGCTTGATCCGTTCGTGGGTTTCATGCATGCGGATAGGCCTGGTCGACGCTCGCTTGCTTTGGACTTAATGGAGGAGCTGCGGCCGGTGTTCGTCGATCGGTTCGTGCTTTCCGCCGTGAACAACCGGGTGGTGAGTTCGAAGGATTTTGAAAAGCGGGAATCGGGTGAGGTTCGGTTGGGCGATGAAGGGAGACGGGCTTTGTTCGGCGCTTGGCAAGAGCGAAAGAAGGAGACGATCACCCATCCCTTTTTGAAGGAGAAGATCCCCCGGGGGCTTGTGCCGCATGTGCAGGCGCTGTTGCTCGCTCGTTGCTTGCGCTGCGATCTAGACGGCTACCCGCCGTTTCTATGGAAGTGAGATGGTTGGCATGCTGACAGTGATTACCTACGACGTGAATACCGAGGATCCGGCGGGCCGACGTCGCTTGCGGAAAGTGGCGCGACATTGCGTCAATTACGGTCAGCGTGTCCAGAACTCAGTGTTCGAATGCGTTGCCGATGCTGCGACGATGGTTCGTATCAAGAGCGAGCTCGTCGAGCTGATCGATCCGGAGAAAGATAGTTTGCGATTCTACAGTCTTGGAAACAAATATGAGACGAAGATTGAGCATGTAGGTGCGAAACCAACGTACGAAGCTGAAGGGTTCTTGGCGTTGTAGGACCATGGTGCGAGCATGAAGCTCGCATATGACATACGTGAGGTTCGCACCAAATAGTGTGACATAAAGATGCCTGACGCGCTTGTTGCGTGTACCTTGTTTGTCTAATGACACTATATGTTGATCGAAGCAGTAAATTTGCACATAATATTGCAGTCACTCCCCGCATGGGGAGTGCGGGTTGAAATATGCCCGGTGACGCATCTCCCATCATCTCCGGCAGTCACTCCCCGCATGGGGAGTGCGGGTTGAAATAGGAACGTGAAGCCGCGCGTGAGCTTCGTCATGGTCACTCCCCGCATGGGGAGTGCGGGTTGAAATGAGACGGTCGCCCGATCGTCCGATGACGGGGAGGTCACTCCCCGCATGGGGAGTGCGGGTTGAAATATCACTCGCAGCATCTTGGGAAACCTCCTTTTCGTCACTCCCCGCATGGGGAGTGCGGGTTGAAATCGTCGCGTGGTGCAGGGCGCGCAAACGCTGTCCAGTCACTCCCCGCATGGGGAGTGCGGGTTGAAATAGCTCCAATACCATTTTAAATTTTACTTCCAACGGGTCACTCCCCGCATGGGGAGTGCGGGTTGAAATAACGAACGCTCCGACATTGACGGCATCTCCCGTAGGGAGTCACTCCCCGCATGGGGAGTGCGGGTTGAAATTCCAGCGCGCTCATGATGGTGGCCCAGTCCATGGCGTCACTCCCCGCATGGGGAGTGCGGGTTGAAATTTCGCAGCCGCGCCTTTCGTGGCCATGTCTCGCGTCACTTCCCGCATGGGGAGTGCGGGTTGAAATACTCCGAGCGACTCGCCCGTGCGGGCGCTGCCGAGTCACTCCCCGCATGGGGAGTGCGGGTTGAAATTTGGCCGCTCATCGGTACAGACCAATCGCAGGAAGTCACTCCCCGCATGGGGAGTGCGGGTTGAAATGTTGTCAAGCTCTGCTTCGCCTCCCAGTCAATGGTCACTCCCCGCATGGGGAGTGCGGGTTGAAATGGCCAGCAGCGCGACGCAGCGCCTCATGGCGACGTCACTCCCCGCATGGGGAGTGCGGGTTGAAATCTGTAATGCCTGATCTGTTTGCCGATGTACTCAGTCACTCCCCGCATGGGGAGTGCGGGTTGAAATGAGAGCGCGGAGCATATGACGCAGTGCGTCTGCGTCACTCCCCGCATGGGGAGTGCGGGTTGAAATGTCAACGCCGGTGGCACGTGGCCTGCGTCCCTGGTCACTCCCCGCATGGGGAGTGCGGGTTGAAATACGCGGCTGCCGTCCTCCATGCGCGCGTCCATGTCACTCCCCGCATGGGGAGTGCGGGTTGAAATGAGACCGAAAGCCGCGATTCGTCGAGCATCGTCGTCACTCCCCGCATGGGGAGTGCGGGTTGAAATGCTTTCGTCTGCTACCTGCTCGTCAGGGATGCGCGGTCACTCCCCGCATGGGGAGTGCGGGTTGAAATCGCCTGCTTTGCAGGGTCTTGCAGATCGGCGGTGTCACTCCCCGCATGGGGAGTGCGGGTTGAAATTCCTTGACGTAGAGATAGCGAAACTTGCCGTAACGGTCACTCCCCGCATGGGGAGTGCGGGTTGAAATAACTTTATCACACTGTCTCGGCTCGATAGCTCCGTCACTCCCCGCATGGGGAGTGCGGGTTGAAATAAGCGCGGGATGCTCGTTGATCTTGTCTACTACAGTCACTCCCCGCATGGGGAGTGCGGGTTGAAATCGGCATGGACGGCGATGATCTTGTTGAGGGCGTGGTCACTCCCCGCATGGGGAGTGCGGGTTGAAATGGATGCGAACCAGAAGAGCTCTACGGTCTCAAGGTCACTCCCCGCATGGGGAGTGCGGGTTGAAATCATACTGTGAAAGGGGTATAGCCAGGTTCGACGGGTCACTCCCCGCATGGGGAGTGCGGGTTGAAATCGTCTGGTGATCTCGTCCATTCGATCTGCTCCCTGTCACTCCCCGCATGGGGAGTGCGGGTTGAAATCGTATCCCAGTACTACCCTGCGGTCGCTGGCGGGTCACTCCCCGCATGGGGAGTGCGGGTTGAAATTGCCATGCCCTGACCCCTTCAACGGTGGACATCGTCACTCCCCGCATGGGGAGTGCGGGTTGAAATCGACCTTGCGCGAGACGATGCCCGAACCGTCGGGTCACTCCCCGCATGGGGAGTGCGGGTTGAAATTCTCCGCTTTCGTCTCGCGGCCATTCCATCCCCGGGTCACTCCCCGCATGGGGAGTGCGGGTTGAAATCACGCACCCACCATGTGATAGCTGGTCGATCTGTGTCACTCCCCGCATGGGGAGTGCGGGTTGAAATACGTTGACCTACGCTGAGAACATGCAGGACAATTCGTCACTCCCCGCATGGGGAGTGCGGGTTGAAATGTCTCTGCTGGAAGCCAATCGGTCTACATCGAAAGTCACTCCCCGCATGGGGAGTGCGGGTTGAAATGGGCATATCGGCATAGCATGGTACGAGGAAGCCGAGTCACTCCCCGCATGGGGAGTGCGGGTTGAAATAACAGAATGTCCTCGTCGTGGGCGCTGAAGCCGGTCACTCCCCGCATGGGGAGTACGGGTTGAAATTGACGAGTATCGCCTATGGCTTGAAAGCGAGGTGTCACTCCCCGCATGGGGAGTGCGGGTTGAAATAAGCACACCACCAAGCAGACGCGCAGCCTCATAGTCACTCCCCGCATGGGGAGTGCGGGTTGAAATGTCATCTAGGACGTTGCCGGAAACGACATCCTGCGTCACTCCCCGCATGGGGAGTGCGGGTTGAAATGTGCCTCACCGGCCGGCACGTACGCTCGCGCACGGTCACTCCCCGCATGGGGAGTGCGGGTTGAAATCAGAACTTCGCGATGGCGAAGCAGAGCGGCTACGGTCACTCCCCGCATGGGGAGTGCGGGTTGAAATGTCCCCGTCGGCGGCTTGGTGTCCATGCTGATGATGTCACTCCCCGCATGGGGAGTGCGGGTTGAAATTCGTCCTCGCTGAGGAAGTAGGGGTCGAGCGAGGTCACTCCCCGCATGGGGAGTGCGGGTTGAAATAAACGGTTGAACGATTTGCGGACGCTGGCGAGGTCACTCCCCGCATGGGGAGTGCGGGTTGAAACTGTTCGGGTTGGCTGGCAAGCTGAACGCTGACACGTCATCGTTCAGCTTGCGGGCGCGCGGGTTGAAGTCGCGAGCAGCTGTCGTGGTACGGCCGAGGCGTGGTCGGTCGTACCCCTCGCGGGCGCGCGGGTAGAAGCAGGGTATCCGGGTTGAAATCGAGCAGCGTTTCGGCAGGTTCTGTCGCTCTCAAACGAGGGGGTAACCGATCCTTGCCGTCGCTTCCTATCGAGACGCGGATTGATTCGCTGATTCCGAGTTTTGCTCGTCGGACGCCTGCGCCGAGTTGTGAAAGGCGCAGGCGTCCTTCGGATCGCTACTCCACCACCAAATCAACGAGCTCAAACGTCGTGCAGTCCACCAGCCCGCGATTCGTCAGCCGCAGCTCGGGCAGGCATGCCAGCGGGATCAGGGCCATCGTCATGAACGGCGACGGCATGGTGCAGCCGATCTCGGCCCATGCGCCCTCCAAGGCATGCACCTTCTCGCTCATCGTCACAGCGTCGAGCGAGTCCATCAACCCGGCGATGGGAAGCTCCACCAGCCCCAGCACCTTGCCGTCG
>ERZ791934.2453-NODE-2453-length-11928-cov-3.215952_pt1 | contig 11928 bp, 10 predicted proteins | sample MGYA00510125_ERZ791934 | MGnify/ENA primary metagenome ERZ791934 (study PRJEB30046, sample SAMN00993240) | human gut metagenome | study: EMG produced TPA metagenomics assembly of the A metagenome-wide association study of gut microbiota in type 2...
CGTGCAGGATGGCCTCTTACAGGAGCAGGGCTTTACCCTGCTGCGTGACACGCCGCTCCATGTGGATGTGGTGGGCTTTGCGGATCTCAAGCAGAGCCCGGCTCTTCTGCAGGATCACCCGGAATATTGTGAAGACTACCGGGATCACTTCCGGCTGGGCGGCTACAAGATCATTTTGGACGGCTCCCCACAGGGGCGCACGGCCTGGATGAGCGAGCCTTATGAAGATGCGCCGGATGGCTACTGCGGCTACCCGGTCTATTCCGATGCACAGGTGATGCAGTTCATCGAAACCGCTCTGCGGGATGGCGTGCAGCTACTCGCCCACTGCAACGGCGATGCGGCGGCGGAGCAGTTTATTTCCTGTTATGAGCGGGTGCTTGCATCTCACCCGGGGGCAGCCAACCTGCGCCCCGTGATGATCCATGCGCAGACGGTGCGCCGGGATCAGCTGGAACGGATGAAAAAGCTGCATATGATCCCTTCCTTCTTTATTGCGCACACCTATTACTGGGGGGATGTGCACCGCAAGCAGCTTGGCCGGCGCACTTATTCTATCAGCCCGGCGCGCACCGCGCTCAGGCTGGATCTTCCGTATACGTTTCATCAGGATACACCGGTTTTGCCGCCGGATATGCTGCGCACCGTGCAGTGTGCCGTTACCCGCTTGACGGAATCCGGGGCCGTGCTTGGCCGTGAGGAATGCATTTCTCCGCTGGAAGCGCTGCGCGGCGTGACGGTGAACGTTGCCTATCAATATTTTGAGGAGAGGGAAAAAGGTTCCATTCAGGTGGGAAAACGGGCCGATCTGGTCATCTTGAGCGCGAATCCGCTGAAGGTGCCGGCGAATGAGATTGGGAAGATCGAGGTGCTTGCCACCATCAAAGATGGAAGCGTGCGATACCGAAAAGCATAGGAGGGAGAAAATGTGATGAAAGAAAGGAAAGCGCTCGCCTGCCTCGCAGCGGGGGCCCTCACAGCCGCCGCGGGAGCCGTATGGTATTTGGAGAATAACGATTTGGAGACGACGCAGCTTTTTTATCAGGATGATAAGCTGCCGGCGGCTTTTGACGGCTTTCGCATCGCGCAGGTGGCGGATTTGCACGATAAGCAGTTTGGCACCGGCCAGGAGCGGCTGCTCTCCGCGCTGCGGGCGATAAAACCGGATTGTATTGTGATGACGGGGGATTTGATCGCCCGGCGGCGCAGGGGCGGTAGGTCTGCCGCCGTATTCATCCGGGGCGCGGCCCGGATTGCTCCGGTTTATTTCGTGACGGGCAACCATGAAAATTGGTCTGGAAAAGAGGAGGAGGTCAAGCACTTTCTCGCACAAGAGAAGGTTACTGTTTTAGATGACCGCTGTGAAACGCTCACGCGAGGCAATGAATCAATCACGTTGGCGGGCGTATCCGACGAAACGTGCCAACCAGCGGAAAGCCGGAGGGATGGGCAGGAGGCTTTGCTCCCGGCGCTCGGCAGGCTGCTGGGGGGGCGGGAGAGCTTTACGATCCTCTTGGCGCATCACCCGGAGCGCATCGCTACATATGCACAGGCGGGCGTGGATCTCGTTTTTTGCGGGCATGCGCACGGCGGCCAGTTCCGCCTGCCCGGCATTGGCGGGCTGTATGCGCCGGGGCAGGGTGTTTTCCAGAAATATACGGCAGGGCTGTATACCATGGAGGCGACGACAATGATTGTCAGCCGCGGCTTGGGCAACAGCCTGTTTCCCCTGAGGCTGCATAATTGCCCGGAGCTTGTTGCAGTAACGTTGAAAAAGGGCATAGCTGCCTCTGAAATGAAATAAGATCCAGCCTTCTGCACAGGCGGAAGGCTGGATCTTGTAATATGGCGCGAAATCACGTCAGGCTTTCGCGCCGCGCAGGATACGCACGAGCTCCTTGAATTTCGGCGGCTTGCCATACATCAGCACGCCCACGCGGTAGATGCCTGCCGCGAGGAAACCGATGCCGATGATGGAAGCAAAGAGAATTATAATCGAAAGAAGAATCTGGATGGGGGGCACCTCGCTCATCGCAATCCGGGCGAACATCGCCATAGGTGAGGTGAAGGGCACGAAGGAGAGCACCTTCATCAACACGCTATCCACCTTGCCGCCGACCATGGAAAAGATCGTCACCATAAAGGAGACGATAAAGACCAGCATCACTGGCATCACCAGCGTGTTGGTATCCTCCATGCGGCTGGCAAGAGAGGCGAGCGCGCCGAAGAGGAACGCATAGAGGAAATAACCGGTGACGAAGAACAGGATCGTATAGAGCACCAGCTCCAACGGCATGTCGAACAGGGAGGTGATGACAGAGCCGCTGTCCCAATAGCTTTTATTCAAATTGAAGAACACAAATGCCGAGCCTATGATCAGCACGAGCTGCACAAGCCCCGCGAGCCCTGTGCCGACCACCTTGCCAAACATCAGGCTGCTGGGTTTCGCAGAGGTAATCAGCAGCTCCATGGCCTTGGAGCTTTTTTCCGTGACAACGCTCTGTGCGACAAACTGGCCGTACATCAAAATTGTCATATACAAGGCAAACATCAGGATAAAGGTGTAAAAATAGCTCTTCATCTGATCCTTGCCGGTGGTGATCGTTTCGCCCTGCGCCTGAGCGGAGAGAAGCTGCTGCGACTGTTCGGCGCTCAGGCCGAGCGTCTGCATCGTATCCGCCCGATATTTGGTGACGACAAGCTCATCGAGCGTGTAGGAAACCGTATCCGTCATGCTGATGTTACCCACGATATATTGATATTTCAGGGGAGCCTGCAACAACAGGGCAAAGCGGTAGGCGCCGTCCTCTACCTTTGCCTTGAGCGCGTCTGTATCCGCATCGGTCAGCTGCCACTCGTATTGTGGCAGGGCTGCGGAGAAAAAGGCGAGGCTTTCCTGCGCGTTGGCGCCGGATGCATCCGCTAGGGCGACGATCTCCTTGGCCTGGCCTGGCTCTTCCACCTGTGTGTCAGAGCTGAACGCTTCCTTCAGACGCGGAAAGAAGAGCACGCCGCCGAGCAGGAGGATGGCGAGCAGCGTAATGGCGATAAAAACCTTGTTTTTGGCGTAGTTCTTGAATTCAAACCGGAATACTGTAAAAAACTGCTTCATACCGCTCCCTCCGTGTAGCTGACAAAGATATCGTTGAGCGAAGGCTCGTAGACCCGGAATCCGTCAATGTCGAAGCCTTGCGCCGTCAGTGCGGTCAAAAAGGCGTCCTTTTGATCGACGGCGGCGAGGGTAATCAGCAGGTCGCCGTCTTTATCATCCACTTGTTTTATCAATTCTGTGGGCAGCGAGGCCGCCCATTGCCGAATCGCTTCCGTTTGGCGGGTGGAAACAAGCAGGCGGTTGCGTTCATATCCGCGCTTGATCTCGCGGATATTACCGGAAAGGACAATTTTACCCTGGTTGAGGATCGCGATCTCATTGCAGAACTCTTCCACATAATTCATTTGATGGCTGGAGAAAAACACGATCTTCCCCTGCTGGATGCACTCCTTGACCAGATCCTCCAGAAGCATCGCATTCACGGGATCGAGGCCGGAAAACGGCTCGTCGAGGATGACGATCTGTGGATCGCAGATGAGCGTTGCAATGAGCTGAATTTTTTGCTGGTTGCCCTTAGAGAGCGTATCAAGCCGCTTGTTGGCATATTCGCCCATGCCGAGGCGGTCAAGCAGACGCAGCGCATCCTTTTTGGCCTGTCTGGCCGGAACGCCCTGCAAGGCCGCAAAATAAAGCAGCTGCTCCATGATGAGCTTTTTGGGATACAACCCGCGCTCCTCCGGCAGGTAGCCGATCCGAACCCGGTTTACGTCCATCGGTTTCCTATCAATTAGCACACGCCCGCTATCCGCCTGAAAAACTTGCATGACGATTCGGATCATAGTTGTTTTGCCCGCTCCGTTTCGCCCGAGCAGGCCGAGCGCGCGCCCGCTCTCCACGCTTAGATCAATGCCCTTGAGCACCTGCTTTGCACCGAAGCTCTTGGTGATGTTTTCGGCTGTCAGCCGCATGAAACCACTCCTTTCACCGGGCGGTATGCCGCCCCTACCCTGTTTTTTAACAGAAGATCCATTCAACGGATTCAGTATACGGGTTTTGTCAGCAGCCGTCAAGCGTTTCTGTTAAAACCCGAATTAAAGCTTGCGTTTATAATAGATAAAAGCAATCATAAGGACGGCAACAAAAAAGAGCATTACAGCCAACAGCGTTAAAAAAACCGCAGGGCTCAAAAAACTTGCCGTCACAACAGCGGGGGGTAGCACGAAAAACAGCGCCCAACCAACTGCGGAAAACGCCTTTCGGCTGATAAGCTGTGTGAGCTCATCCGTTTCTTCCACATAGGCCTTTTGGAGCTTCTCCGGATTGCGGCAGGTGAGGATCGTGGAGATCAGCGCCAGCAGGCTGCACACCAGCAGGGCTAGCACCATGCCATCCTGAAACCCCCGCATGAAATCGGTCAGATTGCTTTGTGCCAACGGACTCCACTGGAAGCGGAACAGCAGAAAGCTCCCGGCGGAGAGCAAGGTCGGAATCCAAACAAGGACACTCCTGCGAATCATCGTTTTTTTGTATTTGCTCACATTACTTGAATGCTCCAATGGTTACGCCTCCTCAAAAATAAACAGATCTTCAATCGTACACTCGAAATAGCGCGCCAGCTTAAACGCCAGCGGCAAAGAAGCAGTGTATTTACCCACCTCCAGGGAGGTGATCGTCTGCCGCGATACACCGACCGCCTGCGCCAACTCCTCCTGGGAAAGCCGGCGCTGCTTGCGGAATGCGGCGATATGATTTTCCATGCCGCACCACCTTTCTTACATGTGTGTAAAGCTCACTTTGCAAATTTAGTATAGCGTGCTTTGCATGAATTGTCAAGTGTGCTTTGCAAAAGAGTTAGATAAAACAAGAGCTGCCAAACGGAATTCACCACTTGGCAGCCCTTTTTAGATTGCTATAGCTTCGATTTTTACCGGTAGAGCGGGCCGTAGGCAGCGCATGCTCTGTAATCCGCGCTCTCGAGGTCCTTTGTGCCAAAGGCACCCCAAGCGTGTGGGCGGTAGAGGTCGTCATCTGCCACATTGTGCAGCGCCACCGGGATGCGCAGCATGCTGGCAAGCGTAATCAAATCCTTGCCGATGTGCCCGTAGGTCAGGGAGCCGTGGTTTGCCCCCCAGTTTGCCATCACAGAGTAAACATCCTGAAACGCACCCTTGCCGGTCAGGCGGGGAACAAACCAGGTCGTCGGCCAGGTTGGGTCGGTGCGCTGGTCGAGAACGCTGTGGATTTCATCCGGCAGCGTGACCGTGTAGCCCTCCGCGAGCTGAAGGACCGGGCCGATGCCTTTGATGAGATTGACGCGGATCATCGTCACAGGCATTTCGGCCTGTGTTTTGAAATGGGAAGAGAAGCCGCCGCCTCGGAAATAACCGAGATCAGCCGGGCACCAGTCGGTGGCCGCAGTCATAGCCTCAATATCCTCCTCTGTGACGTTCCACCATTTTTTGATCAGGTTTTTGCCCGTCTCATCTCTGCACACACCGGTCGCGTCGAGCGCAGCCGCGCCGGAATTGATCAGGTGGATGAAGCCGCCCGCTGCCGGCCCCTGTGGCGTTTTGCCGGTGACGCGCTGAACGGCCTCCGGGCTCCAATAGGTACGCACGTCCGCAAACACGCTCGCCGTGCCGGTGAGAAGCTTCCCGAAGAGCATGGCAAGGCCGTTTAAGCCGTCGTTTTCGGTCGCAAAGGTAATGGGCTCCTTCTTGCCGTTCCAGTCAAAGCTTGAATTGAGGATCGCCTCAGTGAAATCGCCGTTGGGCATAAAATCCGTCCACATGCGCTGGCCCTGGAAGCCGCCGAGGATTGCGTTGCGCCCGAGGGCCTCTTCGTGGCGGCCGATGCCGTTTAATTTCTTATTGCCGAGCAGGATATCGCGGCAGATAAGCGTCATCTTCACGACGAAATCCCACTCGTATTCCTTGCGCGCACGGTCGTGCGGGTTGGCATTTTTATCAAAGCCTTCTTTGCAGTGCGCGCGCGTCCAGACATATGCTTTTTCAAACTCTTCCTGATCATAGATACCGAGCTGGTAACGGCGTAGGACCTCGGACATATCGACCCACTCTGCGCGGATGCCAAGATATTCCTGCAAAAACTGCGCGTCGCAGTTGGAGCCTGCGATGCCCATGGCGACCGCGCCGATACCGACATACGCCTTGTTTCGCATCTGACCGACCGCTGCCGCACAGCGGGCGAAGCGCAGGATCTTTTCTGCCACGTCGGCGGGGATAGAGTTGTCATCCGCATCCTGCACATCGTGGCCATAGATGGAGAAGGCGGGCAGGCCGCGCTGCGCATGGGCTGCCATGGCCGCCGCGAGATACACGGCGCCCGGGCGCTCCGTGCCGTTAAAACCCCAGACGGCCTTGACGGTCAGCGGGTCGAGATCCATCGTTTCGCTGCCGTAGCACCAGCAGGGCGTCACAGAGAGCGTGGCGCATACATTCTGCGTAGTGAAGTAGTCGGCGCACTTTGCCGCCTCCGCACCGCCGCCGATCGTGCAGGGGGAGACGACGCATTCGATGGGCGTGCCGTCAGTATAGAAGACGTTTTCCTCAATCAGCTGTTTGGAAGCCTGCGCCATCGCCATGGTCTTTTCCTCCAGGCTCTCGCGCACGCCGCCCCAGCGGCCGTCGATGATTGGGCGGATTCCAATTTTTGGCTTTGCCATATTCAGCATCTTCCTTTCAGGTGACAATATAGTGTTGAAATTGATCGCAAGCTGCGTCCCAGCTTTGGGTATCCTTCGGTGAGTAGGGGGTGACTGCTTCACTCTGCGCGATGATTTTCCGTGCCTGCCGGACGTTTTCGATTGCCCCGCAGGCGATGAGCTGAACCGCAAGATTACCCAGCACCGTTGCCTCGACCGGCCCTGCAAGCACCGGCACGCCGCAGGCATCGGCCGTCATCTGGCAGAGAAGACGGTCCTTCGTACCGCCGCCGACCACATGGATTTCCTGGTAGTCCCTTTGTGTGCAGCTGCGGATTTCTTTGAAGGCGAGCCGGTATTTGAGCGCAAGGCTCTCATAGATGCAGCGCATGATTTCGCCGACGGTCTGCGGGATATATTGCCCTGTCTTTTCGCAGAATTCCCGCACGCGGCGCGGAAGGTTGCCCTGCGGGACGAATTCCGGCGCGTCCGGGTCGATGAAGCACTGGAAGGGCTTTGCGGCGAGCGCTTGTTTTTCAAGCTCTGCGTAGCTGAAATCCTGGCCTTCCCGCTGCCACTGGCGGCGGCTCTCCTGAATGAGCCACAGGCCAATGATATTCTTCAGGAAGGTCGTCGTACCCTCCACGCCGCGCTCATTGGTGATGTTCATCGCGGCGGAGGCTTCATTGATGAGCGGGGCCTCCAGCTCCGTGCCAAACAGCGACCATGTGCCGCAGCTGATGAAGAGGAAATCCTTCTCCTGTGTGGGAACGGCAGCAACGGCGCTCTGCGTATCGTGCGAAGCGACCGTGACCACCTGCGCAGGGGGCAGCCCCAGCTCCGCACAGATCGATGGATCCAGCGGGCCGACGGTTTCGCCGGGCAGGGTGATCGGGGTCAGAATTCCGCTTGGAAGGCCGAGGCGGCGAAGCACCTCTTCCGACCAGCCGCCCGTCTGCGCATCCATCAGCTGTGAGGTGGAGGCGATGGTGAACTCCGTTTTCTTTTCGCCTGTGAGCAGGTAATTGAACAGATCCGGCATGAACAGCAGCGTTTTCGCCCGCTGCAGCAGGGCGGGGCGCTGCCGTTTCAGTGCCATGAGCTGAAAAACGGTGTTGAGCTCCATGAACTGGATACCCGTCAGCCGATAGAACTCTTCCTGTGGGATGCTCTGAAAGCTCTCCTCCACCAGCCCTTTTGTGCGCTGGTCGCGATAGTGCACGGGATTGTCCAGCAGATAACCGCCTTCGTCGAGCAGGCCGAAATCCACGCCCCAGGTATCGATTGCAACCGTGTCGAAGCCGCCGTGCTGTTTGGCTTTCAGCAGGCCCTGCTTGATCTCATAAAACTGGCGCAGCACATCCCAATAGAGGGTGCCGCGGATGGCCACCGGGTCGTTTGAGAACCGGTGCACCTCTTCCATGCGAATTTTTTCCCCGTCGAACGTGCCTAAAATGGCGCGCCCGCTCGAAGCGCCGAAGTCAAAGGCTAGAGCGCGTGATGGATGCTCCAACGTAAACCCCTCCTGTTATTCGGTTACAACGCCTTTTTTGAGGATGATATTGGCATACAGGGCCGTTTCGCCGGTGGCGATGATTGCATAGGCCTGTTTGGCCCGCTCATAGAAGGCGAAGCGCTCGACAAGTTCGGGTTTTACATTTTTTTGATGTTTCATAATAATCTCCCGGTATTCATCCCAAATGACCGGGCGGGGATCGCCCTGCGTGGTTGCCATGAGCGCGACAGGCGCGTCAACATAGGTATCCAGCGGCATGAGCTGGAGCATAGCGTCGAGCAGCTCGGGCACCGCGTGCCCATCACAGCGGACGAGGCGTTGCGCATTGCTTGCTGCGGGGAAATTGCCATCGCCGATGATGATTTCATCGCCGTGGCCCATCTCCATCAGAATTTTTAAAAGCTCCGGCGAGAGGATGCTGGGGATTCCTTTCAGCATAGCGATCGTTCCTTTCTCGTTGACTCATTGATGCAGGCATTCTTTCTAACGCCTGTTGTTGGAAGTCTGGCGCTTGTCGTCATTTCTCTTCGCGGTAATGCTTAAAGCCCGGGTGTTTGCCCGTGATGCCATAGCCTTCTCGCATGGAGCAGAGACGATCGATATTCTCATGGGAAATTTCCCGCTCGCCGCCGAGCAGATGTGCGACCAAGCTGATTTTTGCGTTGAGTTCGAGCGTTTCCATGCGGTAGTAGGCGGTGATGAGGTCGCAGCCTACGGTGAGCGCACCATGGTTCATCAACAGCAGCGCGTCGTGCTCCTGCAAATAGGGGGCGATCGCCTCCGGTACTTCATAAGTGGAGGGCGTGCCGTAGGGCGTAACGGGAACGCTACCGAGGGTCAGCACGGTTTCAATCATGTTGTAGCGGTCCATATCGAGGTGGGCCACGGCAAAGCCGGTGGCCGTGGGCGGGTGGGCGTGCACCACAGCGCCTACATCCGCGCGCTCCTGATAGCAGCGCAGGTGCATCTTGATTTCAGAGGAGGGGCGGTAGCCCTCTTTCCCCTCGAGCACCTCGCCCTTGTCGTTGATGCGCACGATTTTTTCCGGCGTGATGAAGCTTTTGCTGATACCGGTGGGCGTGGCGAAATAGGTGCCGTCCTCGAGCTTGACGGAGACGTTGCCGTCGTTGGCGGCCACCCAGCCGAGCTGCCACATCTTGTGGCAGACGTCGCAAATTTGATCCTTGATTTCCATTTCGTTCATTGTATGATCCATGTCCTTTCTATGCGTTGCGCCCTTTTTGGGGCGCAAACCTGCTCGATGTTAAGGGAGAGGAGACGGCGCGCGCCGCATCCTTTCCCACATGGCAAACGATTTTTGGGGCTGAAAAAGAAATTCGGGTTATCCCTGCCAGCAGAAGGTCACGGTCGCCTGCGCGGGCACGGAGGCGGAAAACGTCGCTTCTCCATAGGCGATGCAAACGGTTTTCGCGGTGTTGTTTTTGTTGATGAGCACCATGGCAATCGTGCCGTCCGGATTGCGGAAGACGACGTTATCCATCCCTTCGATCTTGGAATCGCTCATCAGGCGGGCAGCGCCGGGCCGGATAAATTTGCTGAAATGGCCGAGCGCGTAGTAATCGAGGTTGTAGGTGACCTCCCCCGTTTGCTGGTTGACGGTCACTACGCCGCGGCAGGTGCTTTTCTCCGATGTTGGCAGCACAGGGCCGTTTTGCTCATCAAGCGCCAGATTCCATAGCACAAAGGTGCGCGAATGGTTGCGCAGCGCCCGGATACCCATGCCAACCGTGCTGGGAAAGCCGCCGGAGAAGCTACCGCCATCTACCCATTCGCCGCCGGAATCCTCGGTGAAATAGATCTCCTTTTCGGGATACAGGCTGTGGATGAGCGATTGGGTGGAAACGTCGCCGCCATACACATGCCAGGCGGAACCGCCGACATACCGCCCCGCGCGGGTGAGCACGGTTTTGGCATAGGCGGCATTGTCCCAATTATGGTCGTAACAGAGAATTTTTGTGGAAATACCAGCCGCCTCAAATGCGGGGCCGAGGTGATTGTTGATAAAATCGACCTGCTGCACGGCGCCCATCTTCATGCCAGGATAGGTTTCCGGCGCATAATTGGGCTCATTCTGCACGGTGACGGCGGAAACCGGAATGCCTTGCTGCGCATAAGCCTCAATGAATTTGACGAAGTAACGTGCGTAAGCGCCGTAGCAGGAGGGGCGCAAAATACCTCCTTTGCTGCCGGTGAGTGAGCGGCCTGTTTTCATCCAGGCTGGCGGGCTCCAGGGCGTGGCCATGACGGTAAGCTCCGGGTTGAGCGCCTTTGCCTGTCGGAGCAGCGGTAGGATATCCGCTTCGTCGTGCGCAATGGAAAAATGGTGCAGCTCGTAATCCGTTTTTCCTGCGGGCATATCGTCGTATGTATAAGCCTCACGCGCAAAATTGCTCGCCCCCATCGGCTGGCGCAGGAAGGAAAGACCGATGCCGCCCTCCCGGCTGAAAAGACGGATCATCAGCGCGCTGCGCGCCGTTTCATCCAGCACCTGATGGATCAGATAAGCGGAGGAATCCGTGAGAGACGCGCCGAAGCCCGCGATGGCCTGCCCGGCCTGGGAGGGATAGATCTGAATCCGTTCGCCCCCATCTCCGCCCGGATGGATGCTTGCCTGCGGCTCCAGGAGTTGGGATTGGTCGTTTGTGGTCACCACTGAAGAGATGTCGGATGCGATCTGGTAGCGGCTATCCGCCTGCGTCAGGGTAAAGCTGGGCTCCTGCGGGGGACGGATGCCGAAAATTTGATCGCCGGCCAGATTCCACAGAAACAGCACAAGCGTGAGAAGCACAGAAACGAGTCTTTCCATCAAACGTGGCATAAAAAGTGCCCCTTTCCAATTCTTCAAAAAGATGCAAAGTGAAAAAATTTAAAAGAGCAATTCTTTGAACGGCGTTTTACAATTTTAAATATAGAAAGGCTACTCGAATTTGTGGCTGCGCCAAAGCGATGCAAATCCTCGCCACGGCGCCAGACAGGAGGGTCATAAGCAGGAGCAATATGGGAATATTATAATATGTTTCGTTGATTTTTACAATCCATTCCAGTGATTTTCTACAATCGTGGAGCTCGTTTGACCGCCCCTGTTTTCCAACTCTATAATGGGCGCTCTCCACTCACTGCTCGATTGTGAACGCCGCCCGATAAAGGTTTTACAAAGTGTTCATAATTGGAATGTTGACAAGGCGAAAGGGGCGATGTATAGTATATGGTAGTTAGCACTCAGAATGTTTGAGTGCTAACGATCCGGAAAATCCGGTCGTGAATTTTACCATTCAGGAGAATCAGGAGGTGACCGGCATGGAATTGAGTGAACGCAGGCAGCGCATCTTAGCGGCGATTGTCGAGCAGTTCATTGCTTCCGGTGAGCCGGTCGGATCAAAAGCCCTGTGCAATTTGTTTGAATTGTCGATCTCCTCCGCGACCATCCGCAATGAGATGGTTGCGCTCGCGGAGCTGGGGCTGATTGAGCAGCCGCATACCTCGGCGGGGCGCGTGCCGTCGCACCTGGGGTATCGGTATTATGTGGATCATTTGATGAGCTGCCGGGCGCTCGGCGTGAAGCAGCGCCATGCGCTGGAGGAGAGCATGATTGCCCACTCCGGCGATCCGGAGCAGATTTTGGAGCAGGCGGGCGAGCTGCTTGCTGAAATTACGAACTGCGCGGCGGTATCCACC
>ERZ791934.2460-NODE-2460-length-11885-cov-3.342773_pt1 | contig 11885 bp, 12 predicted proteins | sample MGYA00510125_ERZ791934 | MGnify/ENA primary metagenome ERZ791934 (study PRJEB30046, sample SAMN00993240) | human gut metagenome | study: EMG produced TPA metagenomics assembly of the A metagenome-wide association study of gut microbiota in type 2...
CAAAAACAGCGGGACAATCCTAATGGATTGTCCCGCTGTCGCTCACTGGCTTTCCAGCAGGTCCTGCAGGGTTTCGATGAGCTCTGTCAGCTCGCTGCGATCCACCAGCAGCCGCTTTTCACCATTGAGGTTCTCCAGACAGCTGCTGCTGTCGTAGGAGCAGAAGGAGAGGGTAACGGTGGGATAGGTCTCGGTGTCCCGATGGAAGGTAAAGGCGATCTCCTCCTCGCCTCCCTGGGCGCTGGCGTCGCTGCCCACCACCGACAGGTCCGCGATGCTGTCCAGAGCGTCGGCAATGTCCACCGTCTGGCCATCCAGCTGATAGGAATAGGTCTGGGTGGTGTTGCCATCCTCGTCGGTCTCCTCCTGGACCACTTTCTCCAGGGAATAAGTGGTTCCGTTGAGGGTGATATCCACCCCGGTGACCTCACTCCAGTCCATGAGCAGCACGTCCTGGGGCAGCAGATCACTGCCCTTGGCCGCCGCCAGGGTATCCCGGGCGGTGCCGTCCACCTGGTAGACCATGGACGAGCCGGCCAGGCGGGCATAGCAGGCGTCACCGTCGTAGTCGCCCAGCTCCAGGGTGAAGGTCTTGGCCGTCTCCTGGGTCTCATAGACGGGATCGCCGTTCTCATCGGTCTGGTTGGTCTCTACCTGGGAGGACTCCACGTACGAAACAGTCACCGTCACCGCCGGTGCGTCCAGGCCCCACTGGCTCAGCTGTTCTTCTGTGGCCTGGTAGGCCACGCAGCGGTTCCAGCTCAGGTCGGTCACCGTCTGCACCAAGCTTTCCGTCAGGCTGGTGTCCAGGGCGGTCTCCTCCCCATCTTGATTCCAGAACCAAACGTACTGGTCGCTGTAGGCCAGGCCGCTCTCCTCCAGATAGTCCAGTGTCAGGACGGTGTCCCCCGCCTGAATCTGAACGTTGGTCACCTCAGTCATGGAGGGGATGGTCTCCTTTTCCACGATGTCATACAGCCCCAGGGCAAAGTCGTCCAGCAGCTCCGCGTCCACCAGATAGACACTGCCGTCCCCCAGAGAGAGGTAGCGCTGGCCGCCCAGACTGGTCTCGTTTCCGATGGCCAGCTGCCAGGTCTGGTCCGCCTCCACGGTGATGGAGCACAGGGGCTCCTCTAAGCCATAGCTGCTCAAATCCTCCGGGTTCTCAATGGTCCGATAGGCCTGGATCTCCGACAAGGCCTGGACCATGGCGTCGGGATAGGACGCATCCAGGGGGAAGGCCTCATCGGCGGGATAGCTCCAGTTGTTCTCCTCGTCTCGGGCCAGGGTGACCTCTTCGCCATCGTAGGTCCAGCTCAGGCCCGTCACCTGGTCCATGTCCAGGGTGAAGATGGTGTAGGCCGTCTCCTCCTCATTGTTCTGGCCGTCAGGTACCAGCTCCATCACCAGGATGGTGGCTACCATCAGGATGGCCAGAATAAGCAGCAAAAGAATCAGTTTTTTTCCTCTTGTCATTGACGTCTCCTCCTGATCCAAACCCGCAGGCCGAAGGCCAGATAGCCGCCGGGGATGAGCACCACCACCACCAGGGTCATCAGAGACGCCGCCGAGGCGCTGATGGTGAGGTATTCCGTGGAAATGGTCTTGGCATGAATGGACATGGTGCTCTCTTCCTCCTCGCAGGTCCAGCCCACGCAGTCGAGGAAGAAGTCCTGGTTGGCCCCAGAGACCTGCTGGTTGTACTGGTCATCCAGCAGGGAGGTGGAGCCGATCCAGATCACGTGGCTCTCCTCCCCGCTGTCCAGGGTGTCGGTGACCGCCGCCGCCAGAGAGAAGGGGCCGTCGATGTCCCCGTCCTCCTTGCTGTAGGTCTCCATGCCATAGCTGGCGATTTTGGAATAGGCCTGGTCCGATGTGGTTAGAAGCGAGGATACGGTCAGCCCCTCCCGGGGGTTGTCATCCAGGATCAAGCCCTGTCCCAACGCCATGAGAATATAGTATCCGCCCTCCGCCAGCGGCGAGGTGATCTCATGGCTTTCTATGTTGGGCAGCAGGTAGGCCGGGCTGCCCAGGGCGTAGTTGTCGCTGTCCCCCTCCACCACGATGCCGGAGGCCGCCGACATGCCGTACTCCGCCATGAGGGCCTCCAAGTTGGGCAGATCCTCCCCGTCCCGGGAGGGATCGGTGAACAGGATCAGGTCTCCGCCGGTCTGAAGGTATGCCAGGATGGCCTCCTTTTCCTCCTGGGAGATGTCGCTCTCCGGGCCGCAGATGAGCAGGCAGTCGGCGTCTTCCGGCACACTCTCGCTGGTGAGCAGGGACAGGTCCTCCAGCTCCACATTCTGCTTTTCCACCGCCGACTGGAAGCTGGCGCTCAGGGAGGTCTCCCCGTGGCCAGTAAGGGTGTACATCTTCGGCAGGGTGTCCCGCAGGACATAGTCGATGGCGCTGGTCAGGGCGGACTCCCCGTGAAAGCTCACATCGTAAGAGGTGTAGTCGTCGCTGTAGGAATACTCATACAGGTCCTCATAGCTGACGTAGGTGTCCCGGGTGTCCGAGGTGACAATGAGGCTGTTGTTGTACACGGTCCCGGTCACATATTTCTCCACAAAGCTGGGGTCCACATCGGGGTCTCTCTTTTCCAGGATGACGTGGTCGCTGCGGCCGGTATAGCGGCCCAAGAGGGTCTCCAGGGTCTCATCCTCCTGGCCGCTCTGGACGATCCAATAGATGGTCACGTCCTGTTCCAGCCCATCCAAAATCTGCTCGGTCTCCTGGGAGAGGGTGTACATGGACCCCGTAGAGGTGTCAAGCTGGGTCACCGAGGCGGGCAGCGCCCGGATGAGCAGGTTGACCACCACCGCAATGACCACCACGATGGCCGCCGCCGCCACACTATAGCCCCCCACCCGAAAGGTCCGGGTGGTCAGGGATGCCTTCCAGGCTCCCTTCTCCGGCAGGCCCTTCTTCCAGCGGGCCAGCCGTTCTTTCCAGTTGGGCATCTTCACGCGCTCCACCTCCGTTTCTCCAGAGACTGAACGGTCAGAAAGAGGAAAATTCCAATTACTGTCAGGAAATAGACGATGGACGTCAGGTCAAAGATACCGTCCACAAAGGGATAAAAGCGCTCAAAGAGAGATAGTCCGTCGGTCATGCTGGGGAGAATGGCGTCGAAGGAATCTCCCCCCACCACGTAGCCGATGAGCAGGGCGGCCTCCAGCACCCCCGCCAGAATCAACGAGGCCGGCCGGCTGCCGGTCATCAGCCGGAAAACCACCCCCAGCAGCACAATGAGCGCGGTAAGGGTCCAGAAGGCCGCTGCCGCGGAGGTGGAGAAGTAGTCCGACAGGTCCGACAGGAAATAGTTGATCAGCAAGACCACAAAGCACAGGCCGGCGGCCACCCCCTGGCTCTCGGTGATGGAGGACAGGAACAGCCCCACCGACAGCAGGGCGGCCCCCAGGAAAAAGAAGCCCACGATGGTGCCCAGGGTCACCGGCAGATAGATGGTGCCAAAGGCCGAGAGCATCACGGGATACAGACATAGAATCCCCGTGGGCACCAGGAAGACCACCAGCAGGGCCCCATACTTGCCCAGGGTCACCCCCGTCATGGTCAGGGGCAGGGAGTAGAGCAGCTGGTCGGTCTTCTGCCGCCGCTCCTCGGCCACTGCCCCCATGGTGAGGATGGGCACGATGATCAGATAGAGAAAAGCCAGATTGCTCAGCACATACTCGTAGTTGGCCAACCCCGACTGAAGGTTGATGACCACGGTATAAATCCCGGCAAAGAGTAACAGGAAGGCCCCAAAGACATAGCCCGCCATGCCGGTGAAGTAGGACGTCAGCTCATGGCGAAAGACCGCTTTCATCGTTCCTCCTCCTCTCTCTCCCCTGCCTGGGGTTCTCCCCCGGCGGCCCCCGCCGGGTCCTCCTGGGTCAGCTCCAGGAAGATCTCTTCCAGGCCGGCCCGGGCGGTGGTCATCCGTAGCAGAGGACAGTCCGCCCGGCTGAAAGCAAAGAAGATCTCCCGGCACAGGCGTTCCTCGTCTCCCGCACTCTCCAGGCTGACCGGACATCCAGGCGGACGATCCCCGGAAGAACGGCCAGCAGACGGCGGACCTCCTCCTGTCCAGCCTCGGCGGTCAGTTCCACCGTGGCAGCGCCGGCGAAGCGGCGCTCCAGATTCTCCGGCGTGTCGCAGGCCACCAGGCGGCCCTTGGATAGAATGAGAATGGTCTGGCACACCGCCCGGACCTCCGAGAGGATGTGGCTGCTGAGGATGACCGTGCGCTCCTGGCCCAGCTGGTGGATCAGGGTTCGGATTTCGATGATCTGCTTGGGGTCCAGGCCCACGGTAGGCTCATCCAAAATGATGACTTCCGGGTTCCCCAGCAGGGCCTGGGCAATGCCCACCCGCTGCTGATAGCCTTTGGACAGGTTCTTGATCAGCCGGTGGGAGACGTCGGTGATGCGGGTCACCTCCATGACGTAGCTCAGCTGGTACTCCAGCTCCGCCCCCGCCAGGCCCTTGGCCCGGCCCACAAAGGTGAGGTACTCCGAGGGCGTCCGGTCCAAATAGAGGGGCGGCCGCTCGGGCAGATAGCCCAGGAGCTTTTTGGCCTTGGCCGCATCCTCAAAGATGTCCCAGCCGCCCACGGTCACCTGGCCGGAAGTGGCCGCCAGGCATCCGGTCATGATGTTCATGGTGGTGGATTTTCCCGCGCCGTTGGGGCCCAGCAGGCCGTAAATCTGCCCTTTCTCAATCTGAAAGGACAGATCCGACACCGCCGTGTGCTCTCCATAGCGCTTGGTGAGATGGCTTACTTGAATCAATGGGTTTCCTCCTTTTCCGTCCAGTGGGGCCGGCAGCCCCCGCAATGAGTACGGTAGCGAAGGAAACTTAATTTAGGCTAAAAACTTTGTGAACAAGCTGTGAAGCTTCCCCACAAAGGCCGCCGGGATTCGACCTTCCCCCGGATATCTTTGTTTGGGAGCAGCGCGGCCCCCTGAAAAAAGGAGCCCGGCGGCGCGAGTGGGGCGCGCCGCCGGGCGGAGATCATTCTGCGGGCTGATCCTCCTGGGCACTGCCCAGCAGGGACTCCAACAGGGCTACGTACTGGGCAAACTGCTCCCGGCCGTAGGGGAGCAGGCGGTAGGTGGTGTTGGGCCGGCGGCCCACAAACTCCTTTTTGCTGGCCAGAAAGCCCTCCCCTTCCAGCTGCTCCAGCTGCTTGCCTAAGTTGCCGGGGGTGGCCCCGGTGAGGTCCTGGAGGGTGCGGAAGTTTTTCGGGCCCGTGAGCAGGGCAGCCACCACCGCCAGACGCAGGCGGGACTGAAAGGCCGATGGGATTTGGGACAGTTCCATCCTTCACGCCCCCTCCTGCCGCCGGCCCAGCCGGCGGGCGGTGAACAGGAGCGCCACCGGTTGGAAGAATGCCGCCACCGAGACGATAACCACATCCAGAGCAAACAGAGGCAGAGGCATGCTGGCCATGGTGGGAAATCCCGTCACCATGGGGCCCAGGATGGTAAAGGTCGTCAGCGCGCACACCGCTGCACCCAGCCAGCCCAGGACCTTCTCCCCCAGCATGGCGCCGGTGATGAGCAGGGGCACACCGGGAAAGAGCACCGGCAGGAAGGCCAAAAAGCCCTGGCAAATCAGAAAGCCGGTCCACAGATTGACGACTTCTTCCGATAATTCCGGCAATACCATCGGCAGGTCGTGGGTCTGCCAGTACATGCCTGCCCGAAACAGAGCAAACAGAACCAGATAGAGCAGCAGGAAGAACTGCCAAAGGGTCACCAGCTGACCGCTCAGGGGCGCATAGGTTGTCTTTTTCCGCTGCCAGAGGATGCACTCTACGGCCAGGTAAATCCCCAAGGGGAGCATGGACCACTGGGCCGCCGGGATCAATGCCCTGGTCCAGCTCAGGTAGTTATACAGGGTGGGAAACAAATAGATCAGCAGATCCGTTGTCACCGCCAAGGTATACAGCACGGCCTGGCACAGCCACACCAGGCCCATGCGCCGAAAGACCGGGGCCAGGGTGCGGAAGGACGCCGCCGTCCGGTCCAGCACCTGGCGGATGACCCGCAAGTCATCCAGGGCAGCAGGGAGGTTCTTTTCTTCCATGGAAAACGCTCCTTTCACAGACAGTCGGTTTTTTTCATCAGGATTCCTCTGCCGCCGGAGGAGGCCCCTCCCGCCGCCGGCGCAGGCGAAAGGCGGTGAGCAGCAGGGCCGCCGGCTGGAAAAAGGCCGAGAGCAGCCAGACGATTGTCAGCAGATACACCAAGAGGGGCGAGGGGTTGCCGGTGTTCCCCAGTGTCCCCAAAACAGCCAGAACCCCCAGCAGGGTCACCGCCGCCCCCAGCCAGCCCAGAGCCTTCTCCCCCAGGAGCACACCGGTGGCCACCAGGGGAAACCCGGGGAAGATGGCCGGCAGGAAGGCCAGGAAGGCGCCGCAGATGGCCAGATTTTTCATCTGCTGCATGGCCGCGGTTCCCTCTAAGATCACCTCGGTATGCATGGCAGAGACCCCCAGCTGGAACAGGGCCAGCAGAACCAGGTAGAGCAGCAGCAGGACCTGCCACACCCCCACGATCTGACGGCTCAGGGCGGCATAGGCGGGCTTTTTCCGCTGCCACAGGACACATTCTGCCACCAGGTACAGGGCCAAGGGGAGCTGGAGCCATTGGATGAGGCCAAAGTACGCGCCCAGCCCTTTCAGGTGCAAGCTGGGAAAGAGGTAGTTTAACGTATCCGGGGCGACGGCCAAGGTGTACAGCAGGGCATAGACCAGCCATACCAAGCCCATCCGGAAAAAGGATGGCGCCAGGGCACGGAAGGAGTCGGCGGTCCGGTCCAATACCTGCCGGATCAGATGCAGGTCGTCCAGGGCCAAATGGAGGGAATTGGTTTTCTCGTCCATAGAAAATTCTCCTTTCAAGATTACTCTATAATTTAGAATATAGACGCATTCCCTGTTTGTCAAGTCCCTTTGCAGGATTTGAGCAGATTTTTCTCCTCCCTCGCCGCACCTGCATAACTGCACGGCGGGGTTTGTCTTTTTCCCTAATCTTTGCTATACTAAATGCAGCACTTTTCCCACAGAAAGGATCGTTTCTATGGAACTACACGATTTTCTTGACCATCTGAACCAAGGCAAGACCGTGGTGGGGGGCTCCCCTGCCCACCAGTTCATGCACCAGGCCAGCCAGGAGGCCCTGGGCGTCACCGGCCAGCTGAACACCGGCTATCACACCCCGGAGGAAATTCGGGACCTCTTCTCCCAGCTCATTGGCAAGCCCGTGGATGAGACTTTTGCCCTTTTCCCTCCCTTCAGCAGCGACTGCGGGAAGAACATCACCTTGGGCAAGCGCATTTTTATCAACGCCGGCTGCCGCTTTCAGGACCAGGGGGGCATCACCATCGGGGACGACGTGCTCATCGGCCACAACGTGGTCCTGGCCACCCTGAACCACGACATCGCCCCCAGCCGCCGGGCCGCCATGCACCCGGCCCCCATCGTCATCGGGAATAAAGTCTGGATTGGCTCCAACGCCACCATCCTGGCCGGGGTGACCATTGGGGAGGGGGCCATCGTGGCTGCCGGGGCGGTAGTCACCCGGGATGTGCCGCCAGGGGTCATTGTGGGCGGGGTACCCGCCAAAGTCCTGCGCCCCCTGACCCAGGAGGAGTTGGACGCGCCCCCCTGGACCACCGACGAAACCCCATGAGGAAACTGCTTCCCTGCCTGCTTGTTCTGCTTTTGCTGACCGCCTGCGGCAGCCAGCAGGCAGCCCAAAACCACTCCACGGAGGTAACGACTATGCCCGCTCTTACCCTCACCGCCAACAGCCAGAGCTGGTCTGTCACCCTGACCAACAGCTCCGCCGCCCAGGCCCTGGTAGAACAACTCCCGCTGACCTTGGACATGGCAGAACTCAACGGAAACGAAAAATATGCTTCTCTTCCTGCCGCGCTGCCCGTCCAGGCCAGCTGTCCGGGACAGATCCAGGCGGGAGACGTGATGCTCTATGGGAAGGACTGCCTGGTCCTGTTCTATGAGAGTTTTTCCACCTCCTACTCCTATACGCCCCTGGGCCGTCTCGACGATCCCCAAGGGCTGGCTCAAGCCCTGGGGACTGGCAGCGTCCCCGTGACCTTGACGGCATCCACTTCCTGAACCACAACGCAGCAGCCCGCGCCAGACAAACCCGGCGCGGGCTGCTTGTTCTTTTGCAGAAAGATTACAGTGTGGAGAGATAACCCGTCACATCAAAGGGGCGGACCTTCTCATCCTTGCGCAGATAGAGGGGGTGATGGGGGTGACCCTTCTTGGAGGTCTTCCCGGCGCACAGCCACTGGGCCCCATACTCCTCCCCGATGGCTACCATGTCCCGGACGCAGTCCCGGAGATAGGGGCGCTTTTCGATGATGGTCCCCCAGGCCGCCCAGACGGCGGGGGCAAAGCCCTCCCCCACCTGGTCCAAAACGTAGCGGAAGGCGGTCATGTTCTCCCGGTGGAGGGCCTGGTTGCACACTTGGTCCATGTCCTCCGGCCGGGTGGCCCGCTGGGCGTAGACGTTGAACATGAGGAAGCTGTCGTAGCCGTTGCCTGCCGCAATGCGCTCCACGGATTTCAGCGTGTTGTCCAGATCACCCGGCGCGGCGGTGGAGGGGTTGATGCCGATGCAGATGAGGGGGTTCTTCCCCCGAGTGCCCAGCAGGTACCGGTAGTCGGCGTAGTAGTCGGGGACGTAGAGCCAGGTCTGCCGGTCAAAGTCATCCCGGGTGGGGACCAGGGCTTGGGCGAAGGTGAGGATCTGCAGCTGCTGGGTCTGGCAGGTGGGAATGTGCATAAAAAAACGCCCTCTTTCTCTCGGTGGGTTTTCCCCTCGGAATGGTTGCTTTTTCGCGGGGTTTCTTCTATTATGATAGTATCCATCCTATCACAAAACGCTCCCCCTGTCGAGATAGTGTTTCCCCGGGGGCAAAAGGAGGTTTTCCCCTTGGCCCACGCCAAGTCCAATCTGGATCTTACCCAAGGAGTCATCTGGAAACAGCTGCTCCTTTTTCTTCTCCCCATTGCCGCCGGGACCCTCTTCCAGCAGCTCTACAGCACCGTCGACGCCGTTATCGTGGGCCAGTTCGTGGGTTCCAACGCCCTGGCCGCTGTAGGTGGCTCGGCGGCGGTAATTGTGCAGCTGGTGGTGGGGGTCTTCACCGGCCTGTCCTCCGGGGCCACGGTGGTCATCTCCCACGGCTACGGAGCGGAAGACCGGGAAAAACTCACCCGGGCCGTCCACACCGCCATTGCCTTCAGTCTGCTGGCCGGGGCAGTGATCACGGTGGTGGGCATCCTGCTCACCCCCGACGCTCTCCGTTGGACGAAAAATCCCCAGGAGATCATGGGGGAAGCCACCATCTATCTGCGCCTGTACTTCTTGGGCACCATTCCCATGCTGCTGTTCAACATGGGCTCGGGCATCCTGCGGGCCGTGGGCGACTCCCGCAGTCCTCTGTACTACCTGATCATCTGCTGCGTGCTCAACATCCTCCTGGACCTGCTGCTGGTGGCCGTCTTCCCCTTGGGGGTGGCCGGGGCGGCCATCGCCACGGCCATCGCCAACCTGGTCAGTGCCCTGCTCATCCTGGGCCAGCTCATGCGGGCCAAAGAGGGCTATCAGCTCCGGCCCCGGCAGGTCCGCATCCACCGGGCCACCCTGGTGCACATTCTGGGCATCGGTGTGCCAGCGGCCATCGAGAGCTCTATGTACGCCCTGTCCAACCTGCTCATCCAGGTGCCCATCAACGACCTGGGCACCAATGCCGTGGCCGCCTGGTCGGCCACCAGCAAGGTGGACGGGATCTATTGGTCCCTGATGGTCTCCTTCGGCGTGGCCATCATGGCCTTTGTAGGCCAGAACTTCGGGGCAGGCAAGTACGACCGAATGCGCCAGAGCGTGGGGGTCTGCCTGAAGATCGCCCTGGGCATGACCATTGTCCTGTCGGTCCTGTTGCTGCTGTTTGCCCGCTACTGCTTCCGCATCTTCACCGACGAGCCCCAGGTGATCCAGTACGCCAGTCAGATCGTCACCTACTTCGTCCCCTTCTACTTTATCTGGACGTTTATCGAGGTCCTGGCCAACGCCCTGCGGGGAGCGGGAGATGCCCTGGTGCCCATGATCATCAGCGTGGGGGGTATCTGCGGTCTGCGCATCCTGTGGGTCCTCTTCGTGGTACCTCACTGGCATACCCTGCTGAGCATCTCCATTTGCTACCCCATCTCCTGGCTGCTCACCGCCACCGTGCTCATCGTCTATTACAAAAAGGGCCGCTGGATGCGCCATGCCCCCGCCCAGGCCATCCCCCCGTCCCCTGAATCCTGACCCCACTCCCCAGAAAGAGAGGTGGCGCCATGTCCGCCCTGTCGAAACCGCATCCCACCCTGCGCTATACCTTCCTCCAAGGCAGCTACTGGGCCTGCTACTGCTGCATTATGACCTTCTCCAGCGTCTATCTGCTGGCCCAAGGTTTTTCCAATGCCCAAATTGGCGTGCTCATCAGTATCTCCGGCATCCTGGCCACCCTCTTACAGCCCTTGGTCTCCCGGGGGGCCGACCGGCTGAAAAAGCTGAGTCTGCGGCAGTTCTGTGCCCTGCTCATCTCCCTGCAGTTGGTGGTGGGGGGGCTGCTGTTCCTGCTGCGCGGACAGCTGCTTCAGCAGGTTCTCTATGGCCTGCTCATCATCCTGGTCCAGCTTCTCATGCCTCTGTGTTCCGCCCTGGGCATGGCCTGCCTGAATGCCGGTTTTTCCCTGAATTTCGGCGTGGCACGCGGGGCCGGTTCTGTGGCCTTCGGTCTGGTTTCCGCTGGCTGCGGGCAACTGGTCCTGGTGCTGGGCGCGCGCTCCATCCCTCTGGCTATGACCGCCCTGCACCTGCTCTTTCTGCTGTCTGTGCTGGCCTTTCGTTTCCATGGCAACGGAACGTCTCCGGCAGACCCGGCACCGGAGGTTCCCTCCCACAAACCCCATCTGGGCCAATATCGGCAGTTGTTTTGGGTCCTGGTGGGTTCCACCCTCCTCTTTATCAGCCACAATCTGCTCAACACCTTTGCCTTTCAGATCGTCCAGCCCCTGGGGGGCGACAGCGGCGCCATGGGGACCACCCTCTTTCTCCAGTCCGTGATGGAGCTGCCGGTGATGTTCCTCTTCGGCTGGCTGCTCACCAAGTGCTCCAGCCGGTTCTGGCTGCGGCTGTCAGGCGTGGGGTTCTTCCTCCACGCCCTGGGCGCCTGGCTGGCCCCCAACATGGGGGTGATGTATGCCATTCAAATTTTTGAGATGCCGGGCTATGCTCTCTTCGCCCTGGCCTCGGTCTATTTCGTCAACGAGACCGCTCCTCCCGACCAGCGCGTCCAGGGCCAGGCGTGGTTCACCATGTGCGCCACGCTGGGCAGTGTGCTGGCCAGCTTTACCGGCGGTTTCCTCCTGGACCTGTGGGGGGCTGGCGCTCTGTTGGCCTTCTCCACCCTCACCGGCGGCATCGGCATGGTGCTGCTGTGGGTCCTGCTGGGCAAAGGCCGGTATGGCGACACGCCATCAGACCAGAGTTCCCTGCAAAAGGAGGCCGTCGGATGAGCTCCTTTCCCCTGCTCTGGGTCACAGAGCGCGCGCTTTGCCGGGAGCCCTTCCTGGACCGGGTAGCCGCAGTGGCCGCCGCCCAACCGGCTGGGATCCTTTTACGGGAAAAGGACCTCTCCGAGGAGGATTACCGGCTTCTGGCCCAGTCGGTCCAGCGCATCTGCCGCCGGTACGGCGTCCCCTTTCTGGCCCACACCCATCCCAAGGTTGCTCTGGAATTGCAGGCAGATGCCCTCCACCTGCCCCTGCCGGCGCTCCGGGCACTGCCTGT
>ERZ791934.2465-NODE-2465-length-11861-cov-3.946383_pt1 | contig 11861 bp, 11 predicted proteins | sample MGYA00510125_ERZ791934 | MGnify/ENA primary metagenome ERZ791934 (study PRJEB30046, sample SAMN00993240) | human gut metagenome | study: EMG produced TPA metagenomics assembly of the A metagenome-wide association study of gut microbiota in type 2...
TCACAGCCAATGCTCTGGCTACACCGATTCTCTGGCGGCGGCCGCCGTCCAGCTCGTGGGGATAGGCGTTGAACAACCGGGCGGAGAGGCCCACCACGTCCATCAGCCGGGAGACCTCCTTATCCAGCTCCGCACGGCTTTGGGCCTTTGCGTGAATCCGCAGCGGTTCCCCGATGATCTCCCCAATGGACATCCGGGGGTTCAGGGAGGAGAACGGGTCCTGGAAGATGATCTGCAGATCCTTGCGCAGGTCGTGAAGCTGCTTCTTATTCATCCTGCAGATGTCCTGTCCGTTGAACAGGATCTCGCCGCTGGTGGACTGGTGCAGGCCCAGGATCAGCCGTCCGATGGTAGACTTGCCGCAGCCGGACTCCCCCACCAGGCCCAGCGTCTCGCCTCTCCGAATGGAAAAGTTGACGCCGTCCACCGCATGAAGGGTGCCGGTGGGGCTTTTGAAATACTTCTTCAGGTCCCGGACTTCCAGGATGATGTCCTTATCTGCCATGTCGCACCTCCTCCATCAGTTCGGGGGATTCGAAAACGCCCTGGTGGGCCAGGCAGCGTACCATCTGGGTGCCGCCGACGCCGGTCATCTCCGGCTTGCGGGTACGGCAGGCCCCCGTTGCGTAGGGGCACCGGGGTGCAAAGGCGCAGCCCTCCGGCAGCTCCGTGGGGTCCGGCATCTGGCCCTGGATGGGCTTGAGCTTCTCCGCCGTCTCATCCAGAGACGGGATGGAGCCGAAGAGGCCGATGGTGTAGGGATGATGGGGGTGGTCAAACACCTCCGCGATGGTGCCGCTCTCTACGATCTCACCGGCATACATGATAGCCACCCGGTCGCAGACCTGGGCCACGACGCCCAGGTCGTGGGTAATCAGCAGCAGGGAGGTACGGAGCTTTTCCTTCAGCTCGTTCATCAGTTCCAGCACCTGGGCCTGGATGGTCACGTCCAGGGCGGTGGTGGGCTCGTCCGCCAGAATCAGCTCCGGCGAGCAGGCGATGCTCATGGCGATGACCACCCGCTGCTTCATGCCGCCGGAAAACTGGTGGGGATACTCGTCATAGCGGGCCCGGGGGATGCCCACCATCTCCAGCATATCGCCGGCCTTTCTCCGGCCCTCCTCCTTGCTGCACTTTTCATGCTGGTGGATGACCTCCGCGATCTGATCGCCCACGGAGTAGACCGGGTTCAGGCTGGTCATAGGGTCCTGGAAAATCATAGAAATGTCATTTCCTCGAATTTTGCACATTTCCTCTTCACTGATTGCGGTCAAATCTTTTCCATTATAGAATATCTGGCCACTGACAATGCGTCCTGGCGGCCACTGGATCAATCTCAAGATGGATTTTGCCAGGGTCGTTTTTCCTGCGCCGGTCTCTCCGACCAGTCCTACTGCTGCACCCTGTCTAAGAGACAGATTGACAGAGTTCACTGCTTCCACTACGCCATCCTCTGTCTCATATCTGACAATCAGGTCTTTTATTTCTAAAATATTGTCCATACAAATTATCCTTCTCTATTATTAATTCTTTAATTTGGGGTCCAGAGCATCGCGCAGACCGTCTCCGATGATATTCAGCGCCAATATTGTAATCAAGATAACCAGACCTGGAAAAACGGTAATATGCCATGCATCTCGAATATATCCGCGGGCATTGGTCAGCATGGCGCCCCATTCAGGAAGGGGCGGCTGAATTCCCAGTCCCAGGAACGATAATCCAGCAATCGAGAGGATCGCACCCGCAATAGCCATTGTAACCTCTACAATCAGCGGTGCCATCGCATTGGGCAGGATTTGGCTGAATATAATATTTCGGTCTGTCGCTCCAACCGCTTTTGCCGCTTCAACAAATTCCCTTTCTCTGATGGTCATCACAGAAGCTCTCGTGACACGGGCAAACTCTGGCACATAACCGATTGCGATGGAAATCAGCACATTTACCAAACCCGGCCCCAGAGCGGCGACAATGGCAATGGCAAGGAGCATATATGGCAGCGATAAGACTACGTCCATAAACCGCATAATCACATTGTCCACCTTGCCGCCATAGTAACCTGCTACAGCGCCGATGACGGTTCCAAGGATTCCTGCCGCTAATACAGCAGCCACACTCATGAACAGGGAATATCTGGTACCCCATAAAATCCTCAACAAGATGTCTCTGCCGAATTCATCCAGACCCAGAACATGTTCACTGCTTGGTGGAACAAAACGCTGACTCAGATCCTGGCTGATTACCAGTGAATCGTAAATTTTATCGTCCGTTACCCAGTCGATGATTAAGGTTGTCACACCGGTTAACGCCAGGAGGAGAAGAAAGACCAGGCTGATGATCGCCATTTTGTTCTTCTTGAATCTTCGCCATGCATCCGCCCACAGAGATCGGCTCTTGGTTGTGCTGTTATCTTGCAAAGCTTTTCTTAACACGTTTCTTCCTCCCTCCCATACTGCTGTATTGCGCTTTAATTCTCGGATCAACATAAGCGTAGAGAATATCCACCAGTAAATTGACTACGGAGTACATGAGGGCCAGAAACATGGCCGAACCCAGCACCATAGGCATATCCTTCGCTTTGATGGACTCGATCATAAACCTGCCCAGACCAGGCCAGGAGAAAATGGTTTCCGTCAAAGCTGCACCGCCAAGAAGCATTCCGAACTGAAGTCCTATAATTGTTACAATCGGTATTAATGCATTCTTAAACATGTGATACTTTGTAATATAGTTTTCTTTTAAGCCTTTCGCCCTGGCTGTATCTATGTAATCCTGCCGCATGGACTCCAGCATGCTGCTTCGAGTCATACGCATAATACTGGCCGCACAGCCCGTTCCCAGGGTTAATGCCGGCAAAATCAAACTGGTCAAAAGCTCTATACCTTGTCCCATTCCAGAGGGTGGGAGCCACCCTAAGGTCAGTGAGAAAAGCATGACCAGCAGTAAGCCAAGCCAGAAGTTTGGCATTGCAACACCGATCAAGCCTAAAACAGTTGCGATGTTGTCAACCCAGGTATACTGTTTCTTCGCCGATAGAATCCCGATGGGTACGCCGATGAGAATCGCTACCACTATGCCTGCAATGGATAAAATCACCGTATTAGGGAAGTAGCCGAGCACCTGAGGTAAAACCTCCAGTTTCGTCTTCCAGGAGACCCCAAAATCTCCCTGCAGAGCATCTGCCATATAGTCGAAATACCTGACAAACAAGTTGTGATCCAGTCCCAGCTCCTGCCGCATAGCTTCAATACTTTCCTGGGAGGCCTGCTGTCCTAGAATCATTCTCGTCGGATCGCCGGGAGAAACTGCAAGAATGAAGAATACCAAGAAGGATACGCCGATCAGAACCGGGATCATCATCAATATTCTTTTGATTACGTACTTATACATCTGTCTATGCCTCCTCTGTACATAAAGGAATATCTTCAAAGGTTCCTTTTGCAAGCAGCTTCTTGTTTCTCATCATCAGTTTCCCTTTGGCCATAACGGTGTCAACATGCAGATTCTCGTCCAAAAGAACAAGATCTCCGTGGCTGCCTGGCAGCAATGCTCCTTTCTCCGGATACAGATTGAGCGCTTTGGCTACGTTGCTGGTAATCAGCGCTATGGCTGTTTCGATCGGAACGTCGAAGTCCACGATGAGATTCCTGATCAGTTGGTAAAGAGGTTTCATTCCTCCTACCTTTACGTCCACAATTTCTTTTTGGTCATTCCACACCGGAATGCTGCCGTTGGAATCTGAGCTTACCGTCATATGCTCGATGCCTGACTTACAAATCACATCATAAAGTTCATCAGCTTTATCCGGCTCTGCTGTAAAATCAGCCCATCCTCCCATCTCCATAAATTCCATAGCTTCTTTGAGATGACAGTCCATATGAGTCGGCCTGAAATGGGTAATTGGAATTCCCTCCTCTCTGACGATTTCCATGATATCTTTCAGCTTGTTTCCAACGCCTCCAACATGAATATGTAAGACGCCTGGTTTCCCTGCAATCAGTGAAGCCATACGAATATCAGAAACCAACCGAATCAATTCTTCTTTTGTCGGATGAGAACAGCGATGATCGGAAACAGCCAGCTTACAGCCGAGAATTTCGTCGATGTATACGATATCCTTGTCCACCGATCCAGTCAATGTAACGGAAGGGTATACGTAAGCACCGGTCAGACAGTAGGCTGTAATGCCTTCATTCTTCAAGGCTTTCGTCTTGGAAACCAGATTCTCAACACTTTTCGTGTAGGAGTCCGTTCCTAAAAGTCCTACCAGAGTAGTGACCCCTGCATTGATTACCGTCGACAGCATCAGCTCCGGTGTTCTGGTATGAAATCCTCCCTCACCGCCTCCACCGGTTACGTGTACGTGCTGGTCGATGAACCCTGGCACCACGGTTTTTCCCGATCCGTCAATCTCCTTGATTGTTGGAATCTGCGGGTTTAAATCTTTCCCTACCGCCGCTATGCGGTCGTTGACGACCAAAACGTCATTGATTCCTTTCGGCTGCGGATCGTAGACAACAGCATTCTTAATTAAATACATTCACAAACCTCCTAATAATCAATCTATTAAAGCAATTCTTCTGAAGTCTTTTCCTCATTATAGAGATATTCGTGCTCATAGGCAGGAACCGTTGCATGTTTGAAGAAGTCCTCTACCAACTTTACTTTGTCATTATAGGCACGGAACGCATCTTTGTTCTGCAGGATGTACATCGATGCAATAATATCGGACACCGCCATCAAAGATGCGATGGAATTGTGGAAGACCATATTGTCCGAATTACACAGCAGTACATGGCTGGCGTTTTTTACAATTGGCGAGGTCATCTTGTCTGTGATGGCTAGAAGGTCGCCGCCCGCACTGGCCAGATAGTCGGAAATAGCTACCGTCTGTGCTGAATAAAAAGGAAGGGTAATCAAAATGAAGATATCCTTTTTGGTAAAGTGGGTCAGAGCATTTAGGACCTCAGAGTAGTTGCTTACGTCAATCAGATTTACCCTTGCCCCTGAGTCTCTCAGTTTATCGTGGAGGTTGGTGGCAATGGTCAAAGACGCTTCGTGTCCGCAGATGTAGATGTGATCCACGCTGCTGAGGGCGTCTACAAAACGAAACAATTCACCTGTGTCAATATTTTCAAGGGTGCTGTCTACCAGCTTCCTCTGATTTTCCATCAAATTATTCAGCATCCCCTCATCAGCATCATATTGTTCGGAGGAAGTCTCCAGCTTTTTATTCCAGGACATGCGGTCTTGCATATATCCGCTGATGGCCTTCTTTATGCCCACAAAGCTCTGAAAGTCCGTCTTTTTACAGAAGCTGAGAACGGTCGTCTCTGTCACGCCGACTTCTTCAGCCAGCTTCTTTAAAGATAAGAAGCAGACTGAGTCAGGATTCTCCAAAATGTATGTGGCGACCTTGGCTTGGGTCTTAGTCAGGCTAGGTAAGACTGCCTGTATTTCTTTCAATGCGTTCATGTGATATCTCCTTTTCTGTTTCTCCCTTTATAGATCTGTTAAAAGTGGAGTTTCTTCGATAAATTCCGCATCCATCCCTCGATGTTCAAAGAATCTGCACATGGATATCAATGCAAATTTCTCGGTCGAATAATGGCCTGCAGACAGAATATTGATGTGACATGCTTTGGCCGCCTCATGAGAAGGAGCAAACCAGTCCGCCTTTGGTGTTCCAACCCCTGTCAGAAGCAGTCCTACACCAGCTTCAGCCAAATACGGGTAAATCTCCGTTCCTTCTGCACCGCCTGCGATGATGGCAATTTTTCCATCCATAAGCAAATCGCCCCCATAGGGATAGAGCTTACATCTGTGCTTCACAGCATGAGATGTACGATTTTGCAGCTCACGGGCTGTCTCAAAATCTCCGAAACAAATCAATCCCATAACAGCCCCGCCTTCCTCGAAGAACTGTCCATATGGTACAGCGCCGATGGTCTTTGCTAGGCTAATACTTGGAGAATACGGATTGATCTGATCCAGCGGCAGATGGAGGTTAAAGTGGCTGATGCCGCTAGCCTTCATGAACTCTTTCTCTTCCTGTGAAAAATAAATTGGCGGTTCTGTTTCCTCATGCTGTGCTCCAGGGTGGTGGGTAAAAAGCAAGCAATTATGTGCTTGTTTTTCTTTCAGCTTCTGCAGCACTTCCTTGCTGGAAAAGGTAGCCGTATAGATTTTCTCGAAATATGCCGTGTTGTCTGCAAGCAGACCATTGGCTGCCATATCATCGTATTTCTCAGGTTGGAAAAAGTCTTCCAGCAAGCGATACACTTTTTTTGCAGCGACCACATTTTTCATAGTGTATACTCCATTTATTGTATATTTTTATAGCAAACACTTTATTTTTTAACATCATAGCATAATAGTTTGACATTTTCAACACTTTTTCGACAATTCTATATTTTTTTATTTTTCAATTTATTTATCCATTCACACTTATTTACACTGCAAAAATGTGGATGCACCGCTCCGGTAGAAAACTCTGGGTTTAAAAAGAAAACGGTATAGCTTTTCAGCTATACCGCTCACAGGCAATAAAATTATTTTCTCAAGCAGAATCGTTCTTATAGAATTATTGACATTGAAACAAAACTTTGATGGCATCGATTTCCTTGTTTTTAATCATTTCAAATGTGCCCGCAGCCTGATCTAATGGGATAACATGTGAAATCAGATGTTCCAGTTCCTCTTTGATTTCCACGGCATATTCTGCGGCACGTTCAAATTCCTGTCTGGAATAATCACGTGTGGCCACAAGGGTCTGCTCTTTAAAACTCAGTTCCGGCAAATTAAAGATATGCGGTTTTTTATGAATTCCCACCATACATATCGTGCCTTGCATCCTCGCAAGATTTGTCGCTTCATAGGCTGCAGGTTCCGTACCGCTGCACTCAAAGACAAAATCCATTCCATCGCCGCCGGTCTGCCTGGAGAGGTACTCAGGTAAGTAGATGTCTCCGGAATTTACACAATGAAACCCCATCCCTCTGCAGAATTCTATCCGTCCCTCGTCAATATCGGAAAGGATAATCTTTGAAGCGCCGCTGCGTCGCAGGGCTAACGCTGTTAAAATGCCAATCGGTCCCGCACCCATGACCAAAGCATTGTCCAAAAAAGTGAATCCCGATTGATGTACTGCTCGTACGGCTACGGCAAAGGGCTCAATGAGCGCGGCCGCTTTATCTGGCAGCGTATCAGGAACCCTAACCAATTGCTTCTCGTCAACATTGGCGTGTTCCGCCATTCCGCCGTCAAAATCGATGCCAGTGAGGCGCAGTGTCTGGCAAATGTAGGGGCGGCCGCTGCGGCAGGAAATACAGTGGCCACAGGAAATCAAAGGAAAAGGCACGACTCTGTCACCCTTACAAAATTCACCCTTGCTGTCGTTGATGTCTTCAATGACACCGACAAATTCATGTCCCGGAATCAATGGCCCTTTGGCCCTCGGGTGATTTCCTGCATAGATACCCATATCACTGCCGCAGATTCCGCAATATCTCACTTTAATCCTGGCAAAACCAGGCTTTAGTTCCGGCAGCTCCATTTCTTTTAGCTGAATACTGCCCGGCGCTGTATATACCAATGCCTTCATCGTCTTTTCTCCTTTCTCAATCATCTTACCAGATATCCTCCATCGACAGGAATGACTGCGCCGTTAACATAGTCTGAACCTGCCGAAGCCAGAAAAATACAGACCCCTTTTACATCTTCCGCTGTGCCCCATCGACCCTGAGGAATCCGACTTCTGATTTCTTGATACCGCGGATTGGTTTCGTCTGTCAGCGCGGTGTTCATGTCCGTCTCCATGTACCCCGGTGCAATACAATTGATGTTAATGCCTTTTGCCGCCAGGTCGTTGCACATGGTTTTCGTGAACTGGGTCAGCCCGCCTTTGCTGGCAGCATAGGCCGGCACGGTCTGACCTCCAAAATAGGCCAGCATAGAAGAGATGTTGATGATCTTTCCTTTTCCCTGTTTTATCATCTGTTTCGCTGCCAGCTGGCAGAGAACAAAAGGCGCCGTCAAATTGACTGCCAGCACCATGTCCCAATCCTCTTCTGTAAAAACTTCACTGGAATTCCGTCTCTGCACGCCAGCTGCATTGACCAGAATATCCAATCGTTGTCCCAGCATTTCCATCGCTTCGCGAAAGCCTTCTTCCAGATATGCTCTCCGCCTTAAATCCATTATCAGCCCATGGCAGACATAACCCTTCTCTCGAAATTCTTGGCAGACTGCATTTACATGCGCGTTGGTCCCACAGATGACCACTTCTGCCCCGGCTTCCATGAGACCTTCCGCCATTCCTCGTCCCAGACCTCTAGTCCCGCCTGTTACAAGAGCTTTTTTGCCCGTTAAATCAAAACAGTTCATTTTTCTGCCTCAAACAGTGAGGCCAATTCTCGGTTTACAAGATTGCCTGGTATCTTTCCCTGCAGAACTCTGACCACATCTTCCGCCACTGTGGACTGCAGCTTTTTTTGAGATGCTGTGGAATACCACGCTGTATGAGGTGTAATCATCACATTGTCCATCTGCAAAAGCGGGCTGTCTTTTTGCGGAGGTTCTGTCTCAAGAACATCGAGTGCGGCAAATGCGATTTCCTGGTTCTGCAGAGCCCAAATCAGATCTTCCTCTTTGATGAGAGCGCCTCTGGCAACATTGATAATGGACGCGCTCGGTTTCATCATCTTAAAAGCTTCTTTATCAAACATATGCCGCGTTTCCTCTGTCAGGGGTGCGTGGATAGAAATGTAATCGGCTCCAGATAAAATCTCTTCCAAAGATTTAGGAAGGACCCCGTATGCAGCCATATCTTTTTCTGGAACGAACTTGTCAAAGACCCAGATCTGATCGCAGAAAGGTTTTATCTTATCAATGTATGCCCTGGCAATTCTGCCAAAGCTGATGACGCCGATGACACTGTGTTTCAAGCTAGGTATTTTGATTCCCATGCGATACCATTCCCCCGCCTTCACTCTGGCGTTGAATTCCTGCGTTCTTCTTACGGTATCTAATAACATGGCCGCGGCATGGGTCGATACCTCGTCAGCACAATAGTCATTGACATTGGTGACACAGATGCCTTTTTTTGTCGCTTCAGCGATGTCAATGCCATCAATGCCGATCGCATACTTTGCAATCACTTTACAATGCTCCAGCGCGCCGATTACTTCTTTAGTAGCCTTTGCATACTGAATAATCAGTGCGTCGCAATCCTTCGCAATCTCGATAACCTGGTCTTCATCGCGAAGCTGGTAATCCAGCACTTCCACATCGCCAAGCTCTTGCAGAATCCGCAGCTCATTGTCGATATCTTCGTATTCTCTGTCTGTGATTACTACTTTGTATTTAGCCATAATATGATTCCTCTCTCTCTATTCAGAAATATACGAAAGATTATCGCAAAAGCCGTACCAACTTACCGCTCTTTTAAAAACAGAACGTCTCTCTTGCTTTCTCAGCAATCAGCCTCCTTTGAGGCTGATTTTTCTGCATCTTCTTCGATGTTTATTTGCATCAAAATGTATTTCTGCATTTTTCCGTCCTTTGTGCTTCTAGCCCCCACTTTTAAATTCATGGGAAGTTATAAAAAACGCAATTTCCCATGAATTAAAAAAGGCTGCTGCAGCAGCGACTTACAATCACTGCTGCAACAACCTTTCCAATTCTTATTTATATAGCATGTCTTTATTGATTTGATCCAAGCTGTACGCGCCGCACATGGCCATCGTATCAGCCAGCTCAGCCGAAATCTTGTCCACATAGGCTCTGACCCCGTCTGCCCCATCCTTGTATACTGCATTGACAAAAGGTCTGGCCATCAGCACCGCATCAGCGCCTAAAGCCAAGGCTTTGAATACGTCTACGCCGCTGCGCAGGCCCCCGTCGACAAAGATTTTCATGGAACCGTCCACAGCTTCTGCAATTTCTTCTAAAACCTCTGCCGCTGCCGGGCACTGATCGAGAACTCGTCCACCGTGATTAGAGACGACAATTCCTGCCGCACCGGCCGCTTTTGCTTTCAGCGCCGCTTTTGGCGTCATGATGCCTTTTACGATAAAGGGCACGCCAGCATCTGCAATAATCTCTTTTAGTTCCTCTACCGACTTGCTGCCTGCAGGCGGCTGAAAGTTCTTCAGAAACGGAAGGCCCGCTGCATCGATATCCATCGCTACGGCAAAAGCGTCCGCCTCCTTTACGATTGCCATCTTTTCATCAATCATCGCCTTGTTCCAGGGCTTTATGGTCGGAACACCGCAGCCGTCAGCTGCTTTGATGGAAAGACCCGCAGCCTTCATCACTTCGGGATCCATGCCGTCTCCCGTAAATGCGGCTATTCCCTTCTCTTTACACGCCGGAACCAAAATATGATTATATTCCAGATCATTATACTTGTCCCCATAATGCATATTTACCGCTCCGACTGGTCCTGCAAAGATTGGCGCTGCAAATTTCTTACCAAACAGTTCCAATTGGATAGAAACGTCATGCCTTTCTGTCAGTGTATCCATGTTGACTCTGATCTCTTTCCATTTGTCGTAGTTTCTGATTGCCGTATCGCCTGTACCTTTTGCTCCCGGGCCTGGAATCTGGTTTTTACAGCCTTTTCCATTGCACTCGGGGCATACTTTACAAAATCCTTCCATGTTGTTACCTTCCCTTCTCGCTTATATAGGAAATATTGTTCGTTTTGATATGATCCGACGGTCAAAGACAACGCCTAGATTAACAGAAATGCCGCGTAACAGCAGATGATTCCCACTGAGCAGATTCCCTGCGTCGTTCTGTTCTTAAATCTCAGCATGATCCAGAATAACGGCGTCGCAACTAATCCAAAGACCAATAAGGCTATGGTCTTATCATCAGGCACCGCATATACGCCGCTGCCCAGAGACAGAACGTCGGCCACCGAAAGAATGATAAAATTGAATAAATTGCTGCCTACGATGTTACCCACCGCAATGTTGTAATTTCTCATCTTAAACAGCGTAATCGTTGATGCAAGCTCCGGCAATGAAGTTGCAATCCCCAGGAACAACGCGCCTGCCAATCCCTGACCTAAGTTCAGCTTCACCGATATCTGATCTGTGAGATAAGTAAGCATGATACTGAAAGCAATGATGCCCACACTAGCTAAGAAAAAGCGAAATCCAATCTGCTTGATGGAAAGCTTGGTTGACATGCTGGCATGATAATCAAGCGCGTCTTCATCTGTGTCCACGTCATTGGCAACGGCCAAATACTTCGCACCCAAGATGTATACCAGCAGAATTAATACAGAGGTAATACTCAGATTCAAAATTCTAACGTTGACAATATCCATAAAGTTCAACGCGATAAATATATAGATTAAGAAAACCAGAAACGCCACATTTCTGTAGCTTTTGGAAACTCTTCCTTTGGAAAATCCTTTAAAATAGAACAGGATAATCACAGAAATCGCCACCAGGTTAAATAAATCACTGCCCAGGATATTGCCCATGCACAGGCCCGGCCGATTTAAAAGCACGGTTGCTGAAATACTTGTAAACAGTTCCGGCAGAGAAGTGACAGCCGAAAGCATGATGCCTCCCAAAAAAGCGCCAGAAAGTTCTGTATTTTTGTCCAGCAAATCAATATAATTAGATGCTTTAATAGATAAAATAACCACAAATGCGGCAACCACCAGATATTCTAAATAAATCAATGATATACTCCTTCATCACTCGAAAATACTAAATAATAATTTATCATATATGCCAAAGAATGTCAATTCGCTGCATACGATTCAAATCTCCATTTTCTTAACTTCTACATAGAAACTTTATGGCTTTTCCCATGAAAATATGATATACTTTTTTTATTCCATG
>ERZ791934.2467-NODE-2467-length-11857-cov-3.853754_pt1 | contig 11857 bp, 10 predicted proteins | sample MGYA00510125_ERZ791934 | MGnify/ENA primary metagenome ERZ791934 (study PRJEB30046, sample SAMN00993240) | human gut metagenome | study: EMG produced TPA metagenomics assembly of the A metagenome-wide association study of gut microbiota in type 2...
GACAGTGTTTGAAAATAAACCACCGAACGCAGATTCCATCGTTTTTCCATCAATTTCGACAGTCGCTGGATTGTCTGATAAGAAAATATTTAAGTTTGGAGATATAAAGTTTAAATCCTCTCCGAATCTAATGGGTATTGGTCCGCCATTACCGTTTACATAAAACAAAACCTCCCCTGGATCGAAGGTACCTGTCGGACCAGGCTCTCCCTGCGGACCGGCTTCTCCTGTCGGACCAGGTTCTCCTTGCGGACCTGCTTCTCCTGTCGGACCAGGCTCTCCCTGTGGACCGGCTTCTCCTGTCGGGCCAGGTTCTCCCTGCGGACCTGCTTCCCCTTGCGGACCGGCTTCTCCTGTCGGACCAGCTTCCCCTGTCGGACCGGCTTCTCCTGCTGGGCCGGGTTCTCCTGTTGGGCCACGTTCTCCCTGCGGACCTCGACAATATCCACAATAGGAGCAGTCACAACTGTCTTTACGAAATTTTCCATTCCCACAATTGCTATTGTTATTATTTATATTCATGTTGATATCCTTCCTCTCTATACGCATCTGCGGAACCATTTGCGTATCAAGTGCCTAATATCAGTTTATGCCAATGGCTGACGAGTTGTTCCTGTCTGTCTTTCACTGCAAACTCCAGTCTTTCAAAAAAATTACATTACATAGTTATTGGAATACTAGAATAAAGTATCATGGGATAATACGGATCATTCAGGCTCGATGAATCAAAACAAGGTTCTATATAACTTCAGTGATGGAGGCATCATCGCCTTGCTCCTTGCAGCTACTGAACGTCAGCCGCTGTCAATAGCCGAACAAATTCTGGATGTGGTAAAACATGTACAATACCTTTTTGCATTTTTTTCAGTTGTCCGGGTAATAATGACCATATGAATATTTTTACAGATTATTTAGCATCTATTTCTGATGATCAGCATCGTGCCAAGCTGGCCGACGTTTTAGGATGGGTGAGCAGAAAATTCCCTGGGCTAGAGCCGAAAATCGCGTGGAATCAGCCGATGTTCACAGACCACGGTACGTTTATTATCGGATTCAGCACAGCAAAATTACACTTTGCAATCTCGCCTGAAAAAGCAGGTATTGAGAAATTTGCAGAAGAGATTACCAATGCAGGATACAGTCATAGCTCTAATATCTTTCGAATTAGATGGGAAGACTCTGTTGACTTTTTGTTGTTAGAGCGAATGATAATTTATAATATAGAAGAGAAAGCAGATTACAGTTCCTTTTGGAGAAAATAAAGTCAGTCGCTCTTGACACAGAGCAAGGCAGCCTTTATGATAAGTGTATAAAATAAATTAGAAAAGGTGATGATATCCGGCGTATCCGATGACAAACGATCAGATGCATAGATACGACTGGAACAGAGTAGATAAAATCAATGATATAGAGTAACGAAACACTGTCTGGGCAGTTTTATTTTCGTTCCTGCAATTTGATTTTATTTTACTCCCAACTTTTCTTACCCCAGGAAGATGGGCCGTAGATATAAATCTACGGCTTTTTCTTTGGCTTAGAAAGGAGCACGATGATGTTCAAAAATATTTACACCACATTAAAAAAACCGCCACTGTATGAAAAATCAGCCGTAGCATTTTGGGACGACCAATACATTTCCAAGCAAATGCTCAAAGCCCATCTGGATCCTGATTTTGAGGGGGCCAGCCGAAAGCTATCATTTATCAATCAGTCGACAGCCTGGATCAGCAAGCTGCTACCTCCTACAGATTATCCATCTCTTCTGGATGTAGGCTGCGGTCCGGGAATCTATGCTGAGAGGTTTGTTAAGGCTGGTTATCAGGTCACAGGAATCGACTTCTCCAGGCGTTCCATTAATTATGCTAAAGAATCTGCTGCCAATCAGGGCTTAGATATCGCATATAACTGTCAAGACTATCTAAAGCTGGACTTAAATGCAGATTTTGATGTCGTTACCATGATTTATTGTGATTATGGAGCACTATCGACAGCTGATCGGGGAAATCTGCTGAGTAGAGTTTATCAAAGCTTAAGGCCAGGAGGCAGATTTCTGTTAGATGTATTTTCTATGGCAGCCTACGACAGGTTTGAGGAGAAACAGACCTGGGATTTTTGTCTGGCTGATGGATTTTGGCGGCAGGATGCTTATCTTGCCTTAAGCGGCTTCTATCGTTATGCACCTAATGTGACATTGGAGGAAATCTGTATCGTATCTGAAAAGGAACTTGTCCCCTATTATCTATGGACGACTTATTTTACTGCAGAAACGCTGTCAAAAGAAGCTGCCTCTGCCGGATTTAAGGTATTGAACGTCTTCGGTGACATGGCCGGTAATCCTGGTACAGATGAAAGCCAGACCTTGGCTATATTGCTCGAAAAATAACTGCCGCCATTGAAGCCTTCTGTTCTAATAGAGAACGCTTTAACAGAAAAGACGGGCTAACTGCCAGAAGCTGATAGCCCGTCTTTTGTTGTTTTATTTCGCTTTTCAGTTGCCTGAACTTGTGGACAGATTTTATAATGTGTAGATTGTCATTGGTATTGTTTTGCCAGAATTCGCGCTACATAAACGCCGCTGGCTGATGCCTGAGATAAAGAATGAGTCACGCCGGAACCATCGCCTAGAGCGTAGAGTCCAGGAATCTTCGTCTGCAAGTTCTTATCTACATGTACCTTGGAGTTGTAAAATTTCACTTCTACACCATAGAGCAGGGTATCTTCATTGGCTGTGCCAGGAGCAATTTTGTCTAAGGCATAGATCATTTCAATAATGCTGTCCAGCTGTCGCTTTGGAATAACCAGACTTAGGTCTCCAGGTGTTGCCGCCAATGTCTGACGGGTAAAGCACTTCTCCATTCTGCGCTCACTGCTTCGGCGGCCCTTTACCAAATCACCGAATCTCTGCAGAAGGACGCCGCCTCCCAACATGTTTGACAGTCGTGCGATGGATTCACCATATTCATTGCTGTCTTCAAATGGCTCCGTAAACTTGTTGGATACCAGAAGTGCAAAATTTGTATTTTCTGTATGAAGGTTGGGATCTGCGTAGCTGTGCCCATTAACCGTCACGATCCCATTCGTATTTTCAGATACCACTTCCCCATAAGGATTCATGCAGAAGGTTCTGACCATATCGTTGTATCTGTCCGTCTTATATACGATTTTCCCTTCATAAACGGCATCGGTAATGTCTTTAAAAACTTCTGCCGGAAGTTCTACTCTGACACCAATGTCAACACGATTCTTCTTCTGTTCAATTCCCAGTTCGTCGCAAATCTTCGCAATCCACTTTGATCCTGACCGGCCTGTTGCGAGAACCAGCTTATCACAGGCAAACTGCCCCTTGTCCGTCAAAACGTGGAAAGTCCCGTCATCCATAACTGCCACATCCTCGATGGTCGTGTAAAACTGTGTATCAATTCTTTCTTTAATATATTCGAAGATTTTTCCAAGAATCTGCACGTTTCTATCCGTTCCCAAATGGCGGACCTTGGCCTCAAGCAGATGCAGATTATTCTGCAAACACCTGGTTTTCAGATCTGAGTTTGCAGTGGAATAAAGCTTTGCATCACTGCCTCCCATAGCACAGAGAACACTGTCCACATACTCCATCAACTCCATAGCATGGTCAGTACCAACATATCGGTGTAAGTCACCTCCAAACTGGGTCGTTATATTATATTTCCCGTCAGATAATGTGCCGGCTCCGCCGTAGCCATTCATGATATGGCACGGACTGCATTTGATACAGTTTTTCGTCTTTCCCGCTTTAATTGGACAGACTCTCTTTTCTAAAGGTGCGCCTTTATCTATCATCAAAATTTTCGCCTGATTTTTCTCTTTCGTCAATTCGTAAGACATAAAAACACCGCTGGCTCCAGCGCCGGCGATAATGATATCATATTTTTTCACACAAATTCTCCATTCTACTTTTTTTGTGTCACCCACGCTATATACTTTATCCCATCTCCCTGTAAAAAACAATCCTATTTTATCATGCTGATTTGTGGTATAATGGTTCTATTATATCTAAACGGCGTTGCCGCAAAGTGAGAACCATTGAATCATGACATTCCATTCTATTTTCAGCGGTTTTGTCATGGTATAATGGTTCTATTATATCTAAACGGCGTTGCCGCAAAAGGAGACGTAATTCATGAACTGGAACAAACGAAATATAGCAATCGGAATTCTGTTTATTGTCTTTACTCTGGTATGTCTATCAGCCATATTGAAGGGCCACTATAATTCATACTACGTAGTTGGAACTGCCATATTCGCATTTTTTGCCGTTGCATTCTTAAAAAGAGCTAGAAGATAGCTCTTTTTTGTATTAAGATTTCTTAATATTTCTGTCACAGAATTGATAATATTTCTTCGCAAAATCAACACATATTTTGGTTATAATGAAATTGTCAAAAGGGTGATAGGGTTACAGCATACTTTTGAACGTTCTTTCTTAATTAAATATTAAATATCGCAGGTAAGGGACCTCATCGTTAGATGAGGTCTTTTATCGTGCAATAATGAATCCAGACGAAAAAATCCTGCAGCCGCTGCTGCAGGATTGGTTGTCTCACATATAATTAGTTTACGCTGCCATCGTCTTCTGCCATGATTGCGTCGAACTCTTGTACAACATTCTGGAATAATTCGTCGTCTTCGATATCAACTAGTTCGAATTCGTCTTCCCCAACTTCGTTGTATCCGTAGATATAAACGTCATCAGAATCGTCTAGCGGAATTAAAGCGATGTAGTCCTTTCCATTATAATCAAAAACACCCATGATTTCGCATTCTAATTCAGTTCCATCATCAAATTCTAAAGTGATGATATCTGCCTCATCCTGCATGTTGTTCTTGTTATCTGCCATATTGATCCTCCATTTTCGTTAACTCTCATTAATTTCTTTGTTATCTTACTAATATACCATTATTGTGCAAAATTATCAACTAAAATATTCTTTAATATTTTCTGCCACAGATTCTGTAATTCCAGGCACTTTCATAAGTTCCTCCACTGAAGCCTGCTTGATGGTTTCTATAGTTTGAAAATGATTGAGCAGCGCGTTCCTGCGCGTAGGCCCGACGCCTGAAATATTGTCGAGTACAGAGTGGATTGCGTTTTTGCTGCGCAGACTTCTGTGGTAGTCGATGGCAAAGCGATGTACTTCTTCTTGAATCGTCCCTGCGTACTTAAATAGCAGGTTTCTTTCTCTGAGAAGGATTTCTCGTCCATCTTCAAAAACGATGGCTCTCGTCCTGTGACTGTCATCTTTTGCCATGCCTACGACAGGGATGTCGATACCTAGGGCGATCAAAACCTTTCGCGCTGCAGTCACCTGACCTTGGCCGCCATCCATGAAGATGGCATCAGGTATTTTGATGAATGCAGGGTCGCCCGCCTTTGCCCGCTTGAAACGCCTGTAAATCATCTCCTGTAGGCTTCCGTAGTCATTAGGTCCCTCAATCGTTTTAATTTTAAAGCGTCTATAGTCCTTCCGAATCCGCTTCAGACCTTCAAATACAATCATCGCGCCTACGGAGTCTACTCCGTTCGTATTGGATATATCATAAGATTCAATACGATAAGCCTGCTTGTCTGCCGGCGTGTATCCTGCTTCCCTGATGACAGACTCAATTTCAGCTTTGATAGCGGTCTGCTTCTCCTGGTTCGACTTTGCTTTCTCAGACAGAGTCTTTACCATTTCAATGCAGTCGCTCTGTGCCAGGTTCAGCAAGGCCTTCTTTTCACCCTTCTGTGGGACAAAGATTCGCACCTTACGCCCTTCTCGGCTCAAAAACTCTTCCAACAGTTCAATGTCAGGCGGCGTGCTTTCTACCAAAATCTCTGGCGGCACCACTGCCCACTGGCTATAGTACTGCTTGATAAACTCTGCTACCATCTCGTCTCTGTTGTCATTTTCATCGGTCTGAATCTGGAAGGTCTCACGGCCGGAAAGTTTGCCGTCCCGCACGGTAAACAATACGATAAAGGAGTTCTGCTGATCTTTGACTGGCAGAACCACATCCAGATCTTTATCGTGTATCATGGTCACTCGCTGAGTCTCAGAAATTGTTTTAATGGACGAAATGTAGTCTCTATATTTCGCAGCTTCTTCAAATTCCAGTTTTTCCGAGGCCTGCTGCATTTTTTCCTCCAGACTTCTGAGCAGCGGCTTTTCTTTTCCGCTGAGAAACTCTATGACCTTGTCGATGGACTGCCGATACTCCTCTTTGCTGACTTTCCCCACACAGACGCCTTTACATTGGTTAATATGGTAATTGAGGCAAGGCCTGAAATGAAGCGGAAACTCCTTAGCCGAACAGCGTTTCAAGGAATAGATATTGGACAATAACTCCACAATCTGATTGACCGCCCTCGCGTCGCTGTAAGGTCCAAAATACCGATTGCCGTCTTTAGCGATAATTCTGGTCTTCAAAACTCTAGGAAAGTCTTCCGTTGTAGTGACCACGATATAGGGATAAGTCTTGTCATCCCGCAGCAGTACGTTATACTTAGGCATGTATTTTTTGATTAAATTGCATTCTAAAATCAGGGCTTCCATCTCCGTACTGCAGGTGATATATTCAAACTCCGCAATATTAGAGACCATTGCCCTGACCTTCGGATTGGACTTCGCCGCACTTTGGAAATACTGACGCACCCTGTTTTTTAGGGAAATCGCCTTTCCAACATATATAATCTGTCCCAGCTTGTCCTTATGCATATAAACTCCCGGACAATCCGGGAGTTTTTTTAGGTTCTCTTTGATATCAAACATATTAGAATCGCCAATCTCTTTCCTTTCGTTCCTGTTCTCGCCTCATCTCTTCCATGGCTATTTCCATAATGCGCTGCTTTTTCATCATTCTCTTACGTCGTCTGTTTCTGGCCTTTGTTATGGAAATAGTGAGAAAGAGAGTAAGCAGCAAAATAAAGACGATACAGATAATAATTGTTGCAAAGTTGGAAATGCCCAGATAAGATGGGAACCAGCCTTGATCAATATCTTCCGTTATCACGAGATTTACTTCGTTGACTAGCTCGTCGGCTACGTAAATCTGGTACGTGCCAACCACTGTTCCCGCCTTGACAGGCGCTTCGACGTCATCTCGCATGACAGTCTTTGTGCTGATCAGTTTAGCAGACGCCTCCTTTGGCAGATAAGCATAGCCTGTCTCTGCGGTATAAGCAGTCACGCTTGTCTTAGCGCCGTGTTTGATTCTCACCCTGCCGCTTTCTTTGCCGCTGCCGATAACCTTTTGGCCTTCAACCTTGGCAGTTGCGTACTGAATCAGTTTTTTCACGTCTTTGGTCCGCTCTGCTCCAGTATCGCCCAAGATGACGACGAACAGGCTCAGTCCGTCCTTCTTATAACCCAACGCAATACTGCAGTTATATGTATCCCAATATCCTGTCTTACCGGCATAAACACCGGATTCCTTATCTGACAAAAACTTGATATGGGAATGCAGTACTCTTTTTTTACTCTTATTGGTCTTTTCAATTGTATATTTCGTAGAGCCGGCAGCTTTTCTGATGATGTCGTTGGAAAGCGCTACTTTCACAATCTCCATCATATCAGATGCAGTTGTATAGTGACGTTTTGCCTGCATACCGCTGGGGTTTGTAAAGTGGGTTTTCTTACAGCCGATGTTCTTGGCCGTCTTATTCATCAAAGCGATGAAGGTTTCCATATCCCCAGATACAGCCTCGCCCAGGGCGTAAGCCGCGTCGTTGCCAGAGGGCAGGAGAGCTGCGTAAATCAAGTCCTCTACCGTCAGAATCTCCCCCTCCTTCAAGTTGATGGAAGCCTCTTTCTGGCTGGCTGCTTTTGCAGACACCGTGACCTCCTTATCGAGAGGAAGGTTCTGTACTGCCAGCAGTACGGTCATCAGCTTAGTAACGCTGAATGGCTCTAATTTTTTCTGACTGTTTTTAGAATAGACAATTTCTCCCGTATTCTGGCAATACACCATTGCGCCTGCAGCTGTAATATTCGGTTTCGCTACTTTTGCCCCAAAGGCGGCACTGCCACTGGATAAAACAACCAGGACTGCCAGCATTAATGAAATTGTTCTTTTCATTATTCTGCTCATGTATTAACACTCTCATCCTATTTTTTTATAGCATGGATTACGGCCGTAAAATTCTCCCATGCTTCAAAGAAATTTCCTTTGTCGTCGCCGCTGTTCCTCAGCGGCATCTGGAAACAGCAGCTTATGCTGCGTCGTTTCCTATTTTTTTATAACTATACTTTAATATCTTATTGGTACTTTCATACCGCCCACTGGTGGTATCTCTCAGTACGACAGCGTACATAACTTTACCCTTTTGCTCGCAGGCGGATACCAGGGAGGCGTTGTTCCATTCCCATGTCCCAGTCTTACCAGCAAAAACGCCCAGTTTCGGATACTTCTTCTTCGCGACAAAATAGTTCGTAGTCGCTACCAGCCTGGACTTCTGCTTATTGGTCTTTGCCAGCCTATAGATCTCAGTGCTGCAAGCTTTCTTAATAGCACTGTTCTCCATAGCTGCTTTGGTAATCAAAGCCATATCGTAAGCGGAAGAATAGTGGGAACTTGCCTTCCATCCGTGCGGATTAGAGAAGTTGCTTTCCTTACAGCCCAGTTCTTTGGCCTTTTTGTTCATCAGCTTGGCAAATTTTGACTTGCTGCCAGAAACGCCGATAGCCAGTGCCACAGCCGCATCGTTACCGGACGGCAGAAGGGCTGCATAGAGTAAATCTTTCACCTTCATTTTTTCGCCGGTTCTTAAATTCGCTGTAGATCCTCCAGTATTGGCTGCCGTCTTGGTTACAGTCACCTTGTCATTCAGCTCCAAATGGTCCAAAGCGACCAACGCGGTCAGCAATTTCGTGGTGCTGACAGGATCCCTCTTGTAATGAGCATTTTTTGAATACACAATTTTACCGTTATCAGCATCCATCACCACTGCACTTCTTGCGGATATCGTCGGTTTTGTCACTGCAGCACCATATGCACTCACAGTCGATAGGCCCATGGTCAAGATCAAAACCACAGCCGCTATTTTCATCGATAATCTTTTCTTTGTTTTCACGTTCTTTGCTCTCCCTTTCGTAAAAAACGAGTGTATGACGGAGCATCGCTCCTATGCACTCATGTCGCCCACAAGGGGCGACTCTTCGCAAGGTACGTTCTTTGAAACATAGGAAACCCGTCATTCGGACGATATTTCCTATGTTATAAAACGCAGAAAAAGAGGAACCAAAAATTCCTCATTATCTGCTTACCTGTATCTTCTATTTTATCCTAATATGAAGTGGTCTGCAAGAGCAAAACCGCTGTCATAGTAACTTCCAATTTCTCCCGATTTTTCATTGAACTGTCTGCTTTCATCGGCAGGTTTTTCCGCTGTACTGTCATAGACGACAAAAGGAACCGGCGTAGAAGAATGGGTTCTGATCGCAAGAGGTGTTCTGTGGTCCGGCACCTCCAGGATTTTGAAGTCTTCTCCATCTGCACGCAGGGCTTCTACGATAGGTGCGAGCACCTTCTGGTCGATGTCGTGAAGACACTTAAGCTTTCCTTCCATGTCTCCCTGATGAGAGCATTCGTCTGGTCCCTCCAGATGAACATAGACGAAATCCTTGCCGTCTCTGAACTCTCTGATGGCGGCATCAGCCTTGCCTTTAAAATTGGTGTGCAGGGTTCCTGTAGCGCCTTCTACATCTACAGAAGAAAGTCCTGCACAGATGGCGATGCCTTTGATCAAATCCACCGCACTGATAGCCGTACCGGTCAGCTGATATCTGTCATAAAAAGAAGATAACTGCGGTTTCTTTCCCTGTCCCCAGATCCACAGGGAATTAGCAGGGTTGAGCCCCCTCTCGATTCGCGCCTTGTTGACAGGATGATCTTTCAAGATATCGTAACTCTTTTTCATCATAGCTGTGATAAATTCACAGCCTTGGCCTTTTGGCAAATGATCGCCCACTCGCTGCTCCAACACGTCGTGAGGCGGTGTCAGTTCATAGTCTGTTCCACCATTGTGTACGATCATGCAGTGTCTGTAGCTGGTTCCCGTATAAAACTGAAGCTTTTCATCAGCAAAAGCCTCGTTGACCGCTTTGATCAGCTGGTCAGCCTCTTCTGTTGTAATATCGCCAGAGCTGTGGTCTTTGATAATTAAATCTTCATAGGCGCCATCGCCGGCAAGGGTAATGATGTTGGTTCTGAAGGCCACGTCAGTATCTGACATCTCGATGCCGATGCTGGCAGCTTCCAGTGGTGAACGGCCAGTCAGATAAACGGCCGGATCATAGCCCATGACAGAGAGATTGGCCGCATCACTTCCCGGCGCTACTCCAGGCGGAATTGTTCTCACCATGCCAACTTCACCCTTTGCCGCCAGACTGTTTATGAATGGCATATCAGCGGCTTCGAGGGGCGTCTTGCCGCCCAGGGCGTCTATTTTTTCATCTCCAGCGCCGTCTGGAACTAAAATCAAATATTTCATATGTATTCCTCTCTTCTTCTACTATTCTTAAAAAAAGCTCTCCCGATAAGCAGGAAAGCCTTTTTCTAAAATTATTTATTCTCAGCCTCGAACTTCTTCATAAATTCAATCAGCTTGTTTACGCCTTCCATTGGCATAGCATTGTATATACTTGCTCTCATTCCGCCGATGGAACGATGTCCGTTCAAGTTGACCATGCCTTCGGCTTTCGCTTCTGCAACGAATTTTTTGTCCAAGTCAGCATCGCCTGTCACAAATACCACGTTCATCAGAGATCTGTCTTTTTCTCTGATCGGGCACTGATAAAAATCACTGGCATCGATGTAGTCGTAAAGCTTTCCAGCTTTTTCTACATTGACCTTGTTGAGTGCGCCGACGCCGCCCATGTTCTTGATATTCTTGAATACTTCTCCTGCAATGTAAATGGCAAAGCAAGGAGGGGTATTGTACATGGAATCGTTCTCAGCATGGGTCTTGTAATCCAAATAAGTAGGAACCGTGTCGCCAGCAAAGCCGAGCAGATCTTCCCTCATGATGACGATGGTCATGCCTGCGGGACCCACATTCTTCTGTGCGCCGGCAAAGATCAGGCCGAATTTGCTCACGTCGATTTCTTCACTGAGTATACAGCTTGACATATCGGCAACCAGAGGAATATCTCCAGTGTCAGGAATATATGGATAGTGTGTGCCATAAATCGTATTGTTGTAGCATACATAGACATAATCTGCGTCGGGTCTGATATCTTCCTTGGTGATTTCCGGAATATATGTAAATGTATTTTCTTCTGAACTGGCGATAACTTTGATGTCGCCGAATTTGGCGGCTTCCTTGTATGCCTTCTTCGCCCAGGACCCTGTGACTACGTAATCAGCCTTTTTAGAGGCTCTAAGCAGGTTTAACGGCACCATTGCAAATTGAAGAGTTCCTCCACCTTGTAAAAACATAACTTTGTAGTTGTCAGGGATATTCATGATTTCTCTTAAGTTAGCTTCTGCATCTTCGATGATTTTTCCAAACTCTTTTGAACGGTGACTCATTTCCATCACAGACTGACCGCAGCCCTCATAGTCGGCCAAATTTGCTGCTGCGTCCTCAATTACGTTCAGTGGTAACATCGACGGACCAGCGGAAAAGTTAAATACACGATTTTGATTTGTCATTTCGTCGCCCTCCATTAGTTCTTCATTTTTTTAATACGCAAAATATTATATCACTTTACTTCTTGAAAGTAAAGCGACAAAGTGTTATAATTCAACTTAAATTACAAATATTTAGGAGGTACTTAATATGTACAATATTGCAACACTAAACAAGATTTCACCGGTAGGTCTTTCTCACCTGTCTGATAAA
>ERZ791934.2469-NODE-2469-length-11837-cov-13.722628_pt1 | contig 11837 bp, 8 predicted proteins | sample MGYA00510125_ERZ791934 | MGnify/ENA primary metagenome ERZ791934 (study PRJEB30046, sample SAMN00993240) | human gut metagenome | study: EMG produced TPA metagenomics assembly of the A metagenome-wide association study of gut microbiota in type 2...
CAGCTTGCAAGCTCCCCCTTCAAAAGCAGGTGGAACTCATCGCAGTAGTAGCGGGTGGTCTTGCCAGCCGCCCGGTTGACGGTGACGCGGTTCCACACCTGGTCCTGGATGACCAGCATACCAAGCTGTTTTAATTGTTTGCCGAGTTCCTTGATATTGAAGCAGACCAGCCGGTTTGTCAGCTCCACATTGGTACGGTGGTTGAACACATTGAGGGAGCCAGTCACATACAACTCCAATGCCGCCGCCACTCGCTTGGCCTCCGGCTCCGGCTGGCGGAGCAGTTCATCATAGAGGTCTTGCAGGATAGGCATTTTCTCCGGGTCCGGGTCGGCCAGGTAAGGCCGGTACACATTCCGCACCGCGCGGTCAATGACGGTCTTTTCCACCGGCTGCAATCCGTCCTTGCTCCCCACCACAATATCGCACAGGGAGAGGATGAAGTCGGCTTTCAAAGCCAGCGGGTTATCATCGTCCGAATAGTTGAGGTTGATGTCCATTGGGTTCACATACTGGTTGCTGGTGGGAGAAATCTTCACCACCTGTCCGCCCAGGCGGATCACCAGCGGGGCATATTCGTCCTCCGGATCACAAATCAGGACATCATCATTCGTCACCAGGAACACATTGGAAATCTCGCGTTTTGCCGAGAAGGACTTGCCGCTGCCCGGTGTGCCGAGTATCAGCCCGTTGGGGTTCTTCAGGAGTTTTCGGTCCACCATGATGAGGTTGTTGGAGAGCGCGTTCAGCCCATAGTACAGAGCCTCCTTGCCATCCTGGAAAAGCTCCTGGGTGGTAAAGGGTACAAAAATAGCGACGCTTGAGGTCGTCAAGCCCCGCTGTATCTCGATCTGGTTATAGCCCAGGGGCAGGCTGCTCATCAGCCCTTCTTCCTGCTGGAAGTCCAGCCGGGTGAGCTGGCAGTTGTGCTTTTGGGCGATGGAACTGGCCTGAAACACATTGTTGGCAAGCTGCCTCTGGCTGTCAGCGGTGTTGAGGACCAGGAAGGTCAAAAGGAACATCCGCTCGTTGCGGCTCTGCAAGTCCTGCAAGAGCTTTTTCGCCTCCGTCCCGTAAGTGGCAAGGTCGGAGGGGATGATGTCCATGTCATAGCCGCTGCGGACCGCTTTCTTTTGTTCCTCGATTTTCGCCCGGTCCAGGTCGGTGATCTTGCGCTTGATGGTCTTGATGGCGCTCACCTGGTCCACTGATTGAATGTGCAGGTTCACAATCAGGCTGCTTTCCATGTCCAGAAAGTCCGCCAGCATCCGGTCATTTAACTCCGGCGCAAGGATTTGGACGAAGGAAACGGCCCCGAACTTTTTCCCCATGCAGAAGGTCTTGCCGTTGGGGAAGGAAAAGGAGCTGGGCGCAATAAAGTCCTTGGTGGAAAGGCCGGAAGGGGCCAGCCAGTCCCAGGAGAATTGAAACGGCTCCTGTCCGTCCATGTGGAAGATTTGATGCAGCACCCGCAGGCGCTCCTTGCCGTTTAACGGTTCCACCACCACGCCCAGCCGCTTGAAGTTGTTTATCACATCCGTTTCAATGCGTTCCAGCCGGGGCTTTGCCGCCTTCAGACTGGCCGCCTCAATCCCGAAAGTCAGGTACTTGGTCTTGATAAGGCCATTGTTGCCCTTGGCAAGCTGATTTTGCAGCATTTCCGTGTACTCGGCCCGGATGCTGTCAAATTCATCGCCCTGGGGCGGGATGTTGATGCTGTTCGCATAGCTGTCCCGGCTGGCGGTCAGGTTGAGGAAGGAAAGCTGAAAGCGGATGGAGCTGTCGAAGTAGTTAAGGAAGTCGCACCAGCCTTCAAAGATGGCTGTTTTATCCTCGTTCTGCGAAAGCTGGTAGTTAATGTCCTGGTACTGGACCGTCTTGGTGTAAAAGGTATCGGTGACACGGCAGATGCCGTCCGGGAACATCCGCTGATAAGGGATGCTGTCTTGCGCCGAAAGCTGCTTTTTATCGGTCTGGTTCGCCCTGGCGATGGCGGCCTCGATCAGTTTTCTCTCGGCGCGGGTCAGTTTTCGCTTTTCCGTTGACAATGTGATACACCTCCCTGTCTAACTGGTTCTGCCGCATGACAACGGCGTAAAAGTTCTTGGTTTTATAGGGCCGTTGCCGGGGCCGCAGGAAACACACCCGGATCATGTTGCGGAGTATCTTTTCCAGCGGCTGGCCGTTCTTCTCATACATCGCCAGCAGGAAAAACGGCAGCATGAGGATGACCATGCACATGGCCGCTGTGCTGGTCCCCACAGGCCCTTTGAGCAGAAAGAAAAGCGGCACGCCGAGAAGCGCCCCGCTCCCGAAGCAGACAAGCTGCCTCTTGGTGAGATTGAACATGACCTTCGTTTTTACTTTGGTCAGGTCTTTTGGTACTGGTACATAAGCCATTTAGAAACCTCCCTCCCGATTTAGTGCGCCGAGAAAATACTCTTGGCGAGGCTTCCAGTTTTGAACAGGGTAAAACACAGCAGCACCGTATAGCCCACACAGCTCCAAATCGCACCGATGATGTCATCATCCAGGGCGATATTCTCCACCAGGACCGCATAGATGCCCACGCAGACGATGATGAGAAATGCCTGAAAGCCCAGGGCCATCAGGGAGCGCAGGTAATTCTGGCCCATGCCGCCCCATTCCCGTCCCATCATAGCCGCCATCGGGATGGGAGCCACAGAGGTCACGAGGTAGATTTCCACCATCCGGCCATAAATGACGATGAATATGCAGATGGTGAGCGCCCACATGGTAATACCCACAAACAGAGATTGGAACCACAGGCCGAACAGCGGCCCCAGCTCCATCTCCATCAGGCGACTCTCCATGTCGGTGATAACGGAGCTGATGTCGATGCTGGCATCCGAAATGATAACGCCGGATGCCTGATTGACAACGCCCTGTGCCACATCAAACACACCCATGACGATGTTCCAGGTATTGGTGACAATCAGGATGGCGCAGGCCGTTTTGAAAATCCATTTGAAAAAGACCGCTGTTTCGATCTCGTGGAAGTTATTCTTGTCGGTGATGATCTGGATCAATTCCAGCGTCATGACAAACGCTAAAATCACTCCGGCGATGGGGACAATGACCGTCTCCGAAAGGTTGTGGATCATGTTATAGATGCTGCCATTCCAGCCCTGGGGGGTCATACCCACCTGGCCGGAGATTTCAGCCACCTTCTGGTTGACGGAATCGAACATCCCGGACAGGTTGCTCGTGATACCGCCCACCAGAAGCTCCTTGAGCCATTCGGTTATGGCATCCCACAGAAAATCCATAGGGGTTTACCCTCCTTTCTGCCCCTCCCGCATAGGACGGGAGGGGCTGGGGTTTTGGGGTGACAGATTAGCCGAAAAGCCCGGTGAGCTGCGGAACGAGCAGCATACCGATCAGGGCAACGCCGCCGCCCGCCATGAGCTGCTTCATGCCCTGGGATTTTGCACCAGGGTTGTCGTTGCCGTAACCTTCCAGAAGGTTAATCACGCCCCAGATACCAAGGCCAGCGCCCAGGGCGATAACGAGAGTCTGAAGAACATCCACAGCAGAGTTAAAGAATTCCATAATGTACCTCCATAAAAATGTGATTGATTTTTGATTGATTACGGAAGGCACACATTTTCCTCGAAGGTAATCAGCCGCCGGTTTCTCCGGCGGCCTCGTCCCCGGACAGGTCAATCGAATAGGCTGCAAATTGTTCGTCCGGCCTCAATTTGAGCCTGGCAGACAGAAAACGCTCTATGTCGAAGGCGTTTTTCTTGTCGTAGTCGGAAAGGTATTTGTAGTTCGGATGTTTGGTAATATCAAACTTCTCCGAAAGGAACGGCCTTACGCCGCGCAGTTGCAGGATGCACTTGCCGCCATCCATAACGGCCAGCTCATCCTGGCTCATCAGCTCTTTTCCGAGCTTCTGGTAATTGAGAGAGTGGGAGGTTTCCCGCCCACGGCTCTCGCCGGTATTGTAGGTGTCGATTGTCTCTTTCCCAAGGGATGCCGCCAGCTCCTTTAAGGTGGTCGGCTCCTTGCCGCCCAGGAATACCGTGGCATCCATGTTTCCGATGATGGTGTCGGCGTTGTCTTTGTAAATCGCTTTAAGCTGGCTCTGCGCCTGGAGGACGAGGCAGGCGGATACCTCACGACTTCGAATGGTTGCGACCAGCTTTTCCAGCCGGGGGATCTGCCCGATGTTGGCGGCCTCGTCTATGAGGCAGCGCACATGGACCGGCAGCCTGCCGCCATACACATCATCCGCCTTCTCACACAGCAGGTTGAAAAGCTGGGAGTAGGCCATAGCAATCAAAAAATTCATGCTATCCTCGGTATCGCTCATTATGAGGAACAAGGCTGTCTTGCGATCTCCGAGGGTGTCCAGTTCCAGCTCGTCATAGGCGGTCAAGTCCCGGACCTCCTGAATGTCAAAAATAGAGGTCCTGGCCGCCGCGCTGATAAGGATACTTTTGGCTGTTTTACCTGCGGCGAGCTTGTATTTTTTATACTGGCGCACCGCAAAGTGTCCGGGCTGGCGGCTTTCCAGCTCCTTGAACATCAAATCCACAGGGTTTTCAAATTCCTCATCGTCCTCCCGGACCTCCATCGCGTTAATCATTTCCAACAGGGTGGAGAAGTTCTGTTCCTCCGTTGGGGCCTCATAATGAATGTAGCCGATCAGCGCCGTAAACAATAGCGTCTCGGCTTTGACCCAGAAATCGTCCCCGCCCTTGCCTTCGCCTTTGGTGTTCGCAATCAGCGTTGTCACCAATTTCAGGATGTCCTTCTCCGAGTGGATGTAGGCGAAAGGGTTGTAGTGCATGGACTTTTTCATGTTGATGGTGTTCAGGAAACGGATGCGGTAGCCGAACTTTTGCAGCATTTTCCCGCACTCGATGAGAATACTGCCCTTTGGATCGGTGACTACAAAGGAGGTCGGATAGGTCTTGGAAGTACACTGCATCAGGTTGGGTTTCAACCAGAAGCGTGTTTTCTGATGTGATTACCGGGCCGCTTTTTATCGGCCCCTCTGGAGCTTTCGCCCATTTTCAGCGGCGTGTCCATTCACGCCCAGCATAGCATATCTTTTTGCCCTGCCGTATCCGGCAGGCCAGCCGGCAGCGCGGCCTCGTGGGGCTGTTATATTCTGCAAGGCAGGCTCAAGCCCTATGCGTTGCGTGTGTCCCGCTTTTTAAGGCGGGCCTTCCACTCCGGTCAGGACTGCAAAACCCTTCCAGATTTCTTCCGCGCTGATACTCTTAACTTACTTGCTGGCTTCGGTTAAGACGGCAATCGGCCCGTACCCCATGCAGGGTCAGGTGCGGGCCTTCTACCACTTCCAGATCCGCCGATAATCAAAACATTCTTATTCCTGGCTGTCCTGGGGTCCTTGGGGCGGCTGTTCATCGTCAGCCGTTCCGTCTGGGTGAGAATGATGTTATTCTCAAACACCGGGTCCATAAACGGCTTGATGTCCTCCGCCGTACCCCATGAAGCGTTTTGTCAAGTGCTTTTTTGAGTTATTGACGCAAATTATCGTGAAAGTGCGAAAGTGCAAAGTGCAAAGGGTCTACGTTTTGCACTTTCAGCTTGCGGGTTCGGGTGGCTGCTTCTTCTTGATGAAGTTGTACCATTGACCGCCGACACGCCTTGCGCCTAAAATGCCGCCCATGTTGCGCTTGGCGTTCTGTACCGTCCTTTCGGATATTCCGGCTTCGGCTGCGGCTTTTACAATGTCCTCGCTGGCAAGCTCTTTTCCGTCTGCAAGCAGGTCAAGTATCAGCCTTTCAGCCTGTTCGGTCTTGGTGGCGGTGTTGCCGCCCGCGCCGGACAGCAGCTCGTCGGCGGTGATGTCGTATTCGCCTAGGATTTGATAGTTCCGTACTTGATAAATCAGTCTTTGTTTGATTAGTATTTAATTGTGCGGGGTTTTCCGTACACGGTTCCGCCGTATCCGGGATACCCATATCCGGGTTTTCCGTATATGGCTTTGCCGTACCCGGTAAAGGCGTACCTGGGCTTGACGGCGGCTCGCACTGAGGCATTTCGTAAATGACATACTCGGTATCCGTGATCTTGCCTTTTTCATCCCGAAGCTGGGTGCGCCGGATATACCCGTGGGTTTCCAGCTCCTTCAATGCCGCACCGATGCTGTCCACACCTTCCCGGCAGATCGCCGCAAGACCTCTGGTGGTGTAATTCCACTCGTCAGGGAGCGACAACATCATGGACAGCAGCCCTTTGGATTTCAGGGTCAGCGTCCGATCTTTCAAGTGATGGTTCGACATGACCGTATAATCACGGGTCTTTTCAATACGAAAAACAGCCATCTTCGCACCTCCTTCCTGTGAAAATAAAAAGTGTTGATTTTGAGCGGTTTACCCGTCTGTACGCCTCCATAACCTCCCACATGGGAAAACATCCACGCCCTGTTCAGAACGCAAGCCACAGAGGAAGAAACAGAAGATATCCCACTGATTTTGATACATTTTTGGAGCGGCTACCTCTCACGGTCTTTATGGTCATAGTGGAGGTCGCCGGAAAGCACCTTCGCATGGTTGCGGATTTTGATATGCCCCTTTTCCTGATTTTCCAAAGCCTTGCTGTATCCGGCGTCGGTCAGGAACAGGCGCATTTTCTCACCCTTCCAGCCAACAGGCGAGTCATGGGTAAGAACATCAAAGACAATCATGTGTCTGGTCGCCGGGTCGAAACGCTCCAAAGCCATAATGTCATGGCCGGATAACTTCTGCGCCCCGGATCGTTGCCTGGCTTCTGCCAGCATTTCCCCGATGGTGCGGGCCTTCTCCGGCAGACGATATTCGGTCTGCACCTTGCGGATCGAATCCATACACTCCTGATCCGACAGAGGACGGAGCTTGTCCAGAAGGCTTTCCGCCGTTTCTTTCGTTGCCGGGTTCGGCGCGTAGCGCCATGTCATGTAAATTTCATTCAGGGCGGCGTTCTGATTGGTACTTTCAATCTGAAACACCATCCTCATTTCTGCTTCTGTCAGTTTCATTGCCAGCCTCCTTCAAAAATGGGTATAAAAAAACGCCATAGGTTTTTTGAGCCTACGGCGTTTCTTGCGATATTCACAATTCCAAACTTTCCAGCCACTCGTCAAAAGATTTCTTGGAAACGCGGATCGCATTTCCTATGCGGACGATTCTGAACTTCTCCTGCTTGACGAGCTGATATGCGGTTGTGCGGCCAATGTTGAGCATGGCCGCAATCTGTTCCACGGTATATGTGCGCGGTTCCGGCAGTGACTTTTTCTCTTTCTTGTCCATAGTAACCTCCATGTATTTGCCTTGTCATTTTAACTAAGGGAGTGAAGAATGGCAGTAGCAATCGGTTTTGGCTGGGTGTCCTCTTGCTAAGAATTTGCTAATAGGACCACCCAACGGACACATAAAACTGCGTCAGAATGGGTGTTTTGCACCATAAAGTTCGTTTACTACAAGTCATTCTGCGTAAGGGATGATATTGGAAGTTACATCCGAACCGTGTATCACATGGTAAGCCATACTCCTAAGCGGTAGGTCGGAGGTTCGAATCCCCTCAGGCGTGCCAAAGGAAAGGGACATCCGCAAGGATGTCCCTTTCCTTTGGCCTCCGGCTGCCGGGAATGGGTGTCTCCCAGGCAATTTCAAATATCCGCGGGCAGATGCGGTCTGCGCTTCCATTCGTGTTATTTCTGGGCGGCGCCGGTAAGCAGGGGGCGGGTCATAGTATTCTTTTTCAAATAAAGTTAATGGCCTATTTTTACTGTTACTATAGCCTGTCCAGGTGGCTCTTTCAAGTCCTCTGAATAGGATTCTTTACAACCTTTCCCAAAGAAGGTATATCTGCTCGGGCAAGTGTTCTTCCCACATGTCCAAGGCATCCTCCGTCACCGCTATATGACTCTTTAACTGTCTATTTTCTTGTGTTTACAGTCTTTCTATCAACGCTGAAGCGAAAAATGGGTAATGGATGCAGTAAATGGCATGGTACAGGCTCAGGAGCAGGCAGAGGCTTTAACAAAGCACGCACAGGCTAAAGATAGACTCACTCCTGCTTGCCTTGTTGGATATGCCTAAAGCAGTCTGGTATCTGGAGCGGCCAGATGTTGTAGTTTCCGTTGCCCCTCGTTCTGATTCCCCATGGAATGACACCGCAACTCTATCACGTTTTTGGAATTCTCAGTAATTAACAGCTACAAAAAATTTCCCCATATCAGAAGCAAAGAGCAATGAGTGCGTTAGTTTAAGCTTCCTCAGTTCTTCTGAAAGAAGTCCTGCAATGATAAAGCTATTCGACTTCATAGTCATCATAGTATTACTACCAGCAAAGTGCTGTCCTATTGATCTCCAGAAGTTTGCAGCAAACAACTGTAGACTAGATAGTATCAAGTCCATCTCATTCTTCACTTCTGTCCCATAGATCATTTCGGCAACGCGAAGTAGAAATGAGCTCTCTATACCTGAAACAATTGTAATCTCGCGTGAATCCAAACCATATACCATTTTTTGATATACAGCCTTTCCCAAAAATTCTCCTTGATAGCTCCTGCCTATAATTTTCGCATTTGCCGCAATATTTAAAGAAGCGGTCAACAGCGTATTGATCTTTTCTTCCAGTCGCGCTTCAAAGTCACTCTTCTTTGCAGGCGCGGCTAGAATACCCTTTCCTATGATCGCCATATCTGCTGTTGCTATATGCTCCAATAGCCATCCAATTCCGCTTCCGATAAAATCTTGTATCTCTTCTTTACTGCACTCACCACGCTTCACAATATCTTGATATTTTTTTAGCTGGATATTGCAAAATTCATCGTGCAACATCTTATGCAATGTATAGCCAGTGTAGCCGATTTTGCGCATGTATTCCTCTTCCGCCTTAGCATGACGCTCAAAATAGCTGGTTATATAAGTCAAAGTTTCCCGGACGAGGAATATACGATAATTTGCCTCATCTCCTCGTTCCCGTAACTTATTCAAAACCTGATCGGCCATTTGGAATAGCTGCTGATGTTCCTTGTCTAATTTTTCTATACCCGTAATATAATTGTCATTCCACCTAATCATACCTGTTCTCCTTCAATCTATTTTAGTTACAAAATAAGTGAGTCAGCATATCCTCCTTTAATGTTTCAGCAGAGCAATCTTTGGGAGCTGTTTTCCTGTTTGACTGCATAACGCCCGGGCGGAGGGATTTATTGCACAATGAAGAGAAACTTAAAAATCCAATAGAGTTTATGGGAAAATGCGGTGGACTGCCAGGAAAAATGGACAGGGCACTGGAAAAAAGCGGCGAAAGAGGGCGGGATTTTCTCTGTTGCTTTTTCCCTGAGGAACCATTATACTATATATTATATACTATGGAAACCATTTATGCAAATGGAGGATTACATATGAAAGGAAAGCGAGTTCTCTCTCTGGCGCTGGCCGCGCTGATGACGCTCTCCCTGCTGGTGGTGCCCGCAGCGGCCGTCAGCTTTACCGACATGACCAATCACTGGGCCAAGGACGATGTGGAGTACTTGGCCACCCAGGGGGTGGTCAAGGGGACCAGCGCCACCACCTTTGCTCCAGACCAGAAGATGACCGCCTGTGAAGCGCTGCTGTTTTGCTCCCGTGCCACCGGCGTGGACGCCATTGACAAGGAGGCCATCGCCGAGGACTGGGAGGACGAGCTGAAGGAGATCCTGCCCAAGGAGATGTACGCCTGGGCGGCCCAGGAGATGGCCGTCTGCCTGGAGACCGGCATCATCTCGGAGACCGAGCTGCGGGCCCTGAGCAGCGCGGGCGGGCTGGTGAAGTCCATCACCCGTGAGACGCTGGCCATGTATCTGGTGCGGGCCATGCAGCTCGCCCCCCTGGCCCAGAGCCTGACCTCCTACCCCATGAGCTTTGCGGACACTACCTCTATTTCCGCCTCCCTGCAGCCCTATGTATACCTGCTGAACATGTACGGCATCGTCAAGGGCAACGAGCTCAACCGCTTTCTGCCACAGAACTCCCTGACCCGGGCCGAGATGGCCACCATGCTCCGCCGGGCCATCGACTTTATGGACGAGCGGGGCATCTATGCCGAGCTGCCCGGCTACACCGACTATGACTGGGTGGGCGGCACCATCGCCGCCGTGTCTACCGGCAGCAGCGGCGTTACCCTGCTGACCCTGACCAGCGTGGTCAGCGGCACCCGCAGCATCTCCCTGCCCGCCGACGCGGAGATCTACGAGAATAACATGCTCTCCTCCGCCGATGCCCTGAAGGTGGGCAGTTACGCCCGGGTGAACCTGGACAGGAAGGGTACTGCCGAGTCCGTGCGCCTGGGCGGCGCGGTCACCTCCTATACCGGCTCCGTCACCGGCGTGGAGCAGGACAGCCTGACCGTGACGGTCAACGGCGCTTCCAAACGGCTGGATATCGACCGCTTTACCGAGGTGCAGGTGGGCAAGACCGCCGGCGACTACACCCTGCTGGATCCCCAGGCCGGATACACCACGGCCACCTGCTATGTGGACGCCATGGGCCATCTGGACGCGGTGCAGCTCTCCGGCGGAACCCGCGCCGAGGAGGGCATACTGGTGAAGGTGGAAAACGGCACCGGCGGCCAGCGGCTCCAGGTGTCGGCCTTTAACGGCGAAACCAGGCGCTACACCCTGCCCGCCGGGGCGGGCGTCACCGTCAACGGCGTGGTGGGCACCGTGTCCGACCGCTATGAGGGCGACTACGTGAGCCTGCGGGTATCCAACGACGAGGCCAACGAGCTGGTCAGCATGGCGGTGGACACCGTAACCGATTACGTCCAGGGCTCCGTCAAGAGCTTTACCTACGCCAAGGATCAAAACGACATCACCCTGACCAACCTGAGTACCGGCAAATCCACCACCTACGACATCTCCTCCAAGGCAGCCATCCGCTTCAATGGCGAGGACATCGCACTCAAGGAGCTGGAGCGGAACTCCTTCGCCACCCTTCAGCTCTCCGGCGGGGATGTGGTGACGCTGCTGGACGCCTATCCTGGCTCCACCACCACCGAGGGCGTCATTGAGAGCATCACCTACGGTACCCCCACTACCCTGGCGGTCAAGACCGCCAATGACAGCGTAATGACCTTTGAACTGGATCTCACCGACCTGCCCGCCATCTACCGGGACGGTAAGAGCAGCTCTCTGGACAAGATCAAGAGCGGCGACACCGTGGTGGTCACCGTGCGCTACAACAAGGTCACCACCCTGGAGACCACGCCTCAAAGCGCAAACGTCACCGGCACTATCACCCGGGTGGTGCAGGATGCCGCCGGGATCACGTTTGATGTGAAGCTCACCGACGGCTCCACCGCCTCCTATACCGTGTCCGAGGGCGTTTCCGTCACCCAGGACGGCACTGCCGTCTCCCTCTACACCCTCAAGCCCAACGATGCAGTGGCCATGGTGGTCAGCGGCGGAGATGTGGTGTCCATCGAGGTGGACAGGGGCTCCGGCTCCAGCAGCCAGCTTGAGGGCACGGTCCTGGTGCCCAACACCAAGGACAAGACCCTGATGGTACAGCTCACCGACGGCAACGTGCTCACGGCGGACGTGTCCGACGCCAGCTTTATGTCCGCCAGCGGCTCCTCCACCAGCCTGCGCCAGTTGGAGGCGGGGGACCGGGTGCAGCTCTTCGGCGATTACAAGGGGGCCCGGTTTACAGCCACCCTGGTGCTAAAGCTGTAAGTATTAAATGTAATGACATGAAAACGGCCCCGGAACCGCTCGGTTCCGGGGCCGTTTTGCAGGCCTCACGCCGGGAGGCGGAGCCGCGCCGGCAGCTCCTCCGGCGGCACACCCAGGAGCAGCAGAGTGCCCG
>ERZ791934.2472-NODE-2472-length-11829-cov-5.098267_pt1 | contig 11829 bp, 17 predicted proteins | sample MGYA00510125_ERZ791934 | MGnify/ENA primary metagenome ERZ791934 (study PRJEB30046, sample SAMN00993240) | human gut metagenome | study: EMG produced TPA metagenomics assembly of the A metagenome-wide association study of gut microbiota in type 2...
GTAAAAAGACGGACAGATGGATTGTACGTTATGTATCCGGCTTATCAGTATAAAGAATTCTGGGGATTATGTCCGAATAAAAATGGCGAAACATCGGTTGAAATAATGGGAAATATCTTTGATAATTCTGATTTAATCAAACTTGCAGAGCCGCAGGAATAGGGGCAGAATGTTTAGCAGAGAAAAATTTATAAAAGAACGGAATGAAGCTTTATTTTCTTTAAACGAAAAGAAAATAAAAAAATATTGCAAAAAATACAGAGTAACAATCCCGCGTGACAAAGAAGTATTCTGGCGCGGAATCTATAAAGCGATCTGCAATGTAGAAAGCGCACCACCTGAAGTGAAGAAAAAAGCAAAAGAATGGCTTAAGGAACACGGATCAACGCCGTAGATTGGAGATAGATCATGAAGATGCGAATAGGAGAAGGAATATACCTGAACAGTGACAGCCAAAGTTACTGGATTACGCAGGACAAAATCATCCAAAAAGGTAAAAATGCAGGCAAGGTAAGAGAGGAGCGAGTAACAGGCTACTACAGAAACATCAAAGACGTGATAGCGGACATTCCAGAGCGAAAAATTAGGGAATGTGATACGGAGTCCATGCAGGAGCTAAAAGATATTGTATCACGCACTGAGAGCCTTGTGCGAGAGGTTGTAGATAAACTGTCTCATCTGGATAAGGAGATTGAGATTGATGAGGATACATTTCCGATGTAGAAAGGAGCGACATGAAGCAATTAGATGATTACTGGGTGTTTGACATTACAAGATTTATCTTGGATTATCCGCTGAATAAACAGAGATTAAATGAGAAGCGTGCAGAGCTGCAAGAAATCACACAGGTAAAATCTCCCAATATGGAATATCCTCCTGGAACACCAGGCAGAGGGGACTGTGTAGCCTCTGTAGTAGAAAGAAAAGAGTGTCTTGAAAAAGAAATTAAGCAGCTTGAGAGAATCACGTCCGCGTATGAAGGCGCATACAGAACTTTAAACAAAGAAGAAAAGCAGACGCTGGAGTACCTCGCATTATCAATTGATGCAGTTAAGGATAAAACGTGTTATTCAGAAAGACAGATATACAGACAGAGAAAAGCACTGAAGCGTAAATTTAAAAAAATGCTCTGTGTTTAAAAGTGTCAGTGCTGACATGGGATTTTCGTGATATAATGATATTGCGTAAAAAAGTAAAGAAAGATATTATCCAAATAAGGCACTCGATTCGGGTGCCTTTTCTAGTTATAAAATATGTTTGATTACTATGGAACAAAATGGAAAAAGAAACGGAAACATATCCTGAGGTTAGATGGATATGTAGACAGGATAGAGAAGCGATACGGAAGGACAGTAGAGGCTAATGTCGTGCATCATATCTATCCCGCAGAAGAATATCCGGAATATGCTTGGCAAGACTGGAATCTTATCTCAGTCAGTCAGGCAACGCACAATAAGTTAGAAGATAGAAACACGGGAGCGTTAACAGAGATGGGGCTAGCATTGCAAAGAAAAACAAAGCGGGGAGTGGACTGGAGGAAGAAATGATGGACAGTAATGCGAAAGCGATATGTAAATGTCTTGGTGATTTAACGAGAGAGATTTATTTATTAAGACAGATGCTGAAAAAGCATTTTGAAGAAACAGATTTGAAAGTGGAAGGGAAGGAGATATCCCCCCTCCTATCGAGTGAGTAGTCCTGCGCCTGGCTACTGGCGTGGGGTAAGATTTTCCAACTCTGAGCTAAAATATGGTGAAAGGGTGACAAATTATGACAAAAACGAAATATATTTCAATGATTTGCGCCCAGATGGAGGCGCTTAATATTTATGATAAATCGTATGATAGCGTTATTGAATCTTTAGCTGCAATTTTGGAGCAGCGAGACAAGACATATTCGGAATTTAAGAAAGATGGAAAGCGTTCTGTCATATCCTACACAAATAAGGGAGGCTCTACCAACATGACGAAAAATCCCATGCTTGTTATGTGGGATGAGCAAAATAAAACTGCGCTTGCGTACTGGCGCGAATTAGGGTTAACTCCATCAAGTTACAAAAAGCTCACCGGAGAGGGCGCAAAAAAAGAATCAAAACAGAAAGGGTTAACCGCAATCCTTGCAGAATTTGAAAGGTAAAAACTGGCCGTCCGTTCTTAAGTACGCTGAAAATATACGCGACGGAAAGAAAATAGCATGTATCGAACTGAAGCAGGCGGTTGACCGTTTTTTTAGCGATCTGGAAAATCCGAATTACTGGATGGATTGCAAGGCGGCGGGGTTTTGTATACAGATTATCGAAAAAACCATGTGTCACCAACAAGGAGAAAAGATAGACGGAACACCACTGCGGGGTAAGCCGTTCATAATGGAAGATTATCAGAAATTTATTCTGTATAATCTCGTCGGATTCAAATTGAAGGATACGGATATTCTAAAATATCATGAGGCGCTGATCTATGTCCCACGAAAAAATGGAAAAACCGGATTTGCGGCGGCGCTCGCTTGGGCACTATCTCTCCTTTATCGAAAAAGCGGAAGTAAATGCTATATTGCTTCGGCGGCATTAATGCAGTCGCTGGAAAGTTTTAACTTTTTAAATTACAATATCAACAATCTTGGAGAAAATGAAAAGAATGGCGGCTCAATTAAAGTGATTGATAACAACAACGAGCACTCTATGGAATCAACATTACCGGACGGCTCTTTTTTTATACGTGCACTTGCGGCAAATCCAGACGCGCAGGATTCGCTTAACTGCAACATTGCGATATGCGATGAAATACACGCATTTAAAAAGCCAAAACAATACAACCTTTTCAAAGAGGCGATGAAAGCGTATACGAATAAATTAATGATTGGAATCTCTACGGCAGGAGATGACGAACAATTGTTCCTTGGGCAGAGACTGAAATACTGTCAGAAAATTTTAGATGGCACTGTAAAAGACGATCAATATTTTGTGTTTATTTGCAAAGCACCGGACGAAATCCGGGACGGCACGGTTGATTTTACCGATCCGAAAATTCACGAGATGGCAAACCCCGGCTACGGGGTGACGATTCGACCACAAGAAATTTTAAACGACGCTTTGCAGGCGCAAAATGACCCACAGCAGAGAAAAGACTTTTTCGCAAAGTCGCTGAATGTCTACACTAATGCACTGAAAGCCTATTTTGATATTGATGAATTTCGAAAGAGTGACAGGAAGTATGACTGGACAATCGAGCAATTAGCGAAGCTTCCGATTGACTGGTACGGCGGGGCAGACTTGTCAAAGCTGCATGACTTAACTGCGGCGGCTCTGTTTGGAACATATAAGGACGTTGATATTATAATCACACACGCATTTTTCCCGGTTGTGGCGGCTCATATAAAAGCAGATGAGGATAATATCCCTTTATTCGGCTGGGCGGACGATGGATTTTTGACGATGTGCAACAGTCCAACCGTCAATCATTCCGATGTGGTTAATTGGTTTGTCGGTATGCGAAAAAAAGGATTTAAAATCAAACAGATTGGCCACGACCGGAAATTTTGCAGAGAATATTTTATCGGCATGAAGCAGGCAGGGTTTAAGATTATCGATCAGCCTCAATACTATTATAAAAAGTCGGAAGGGTTTAGGCATATTGAAAAAAGCGCAAAAGACGGAAATCTTTATTATCTGCACTCAGAAGCATTTGAATACTGTGTGGAAAATGTTACGGCGGTGGAAAAAACCGACGATATGATTCAATACGAAAAAGTACAACCGGAGCACCGAATTGATTTATTTGACGCTTCGGTTTTTGCTTGCGTAAGATATCTGGAAAATATGGAACGTAGCAAGAAAGGAAGAGCATGGTGGGGAAATGAGTAAAAAGAAAAAGATGAAAACTAGAGCAGAACCGAAAAGCGAGCCAAAAAAAGTGTCATGGCTGTGTAGTGATGAGGCGTTTGAAACGTTAACCTGTAGGGGATACACAAGCCTGTCACAGAATCCAGAGATTGTTACAGCGGTGGATACGATTGCCAAGCTGATCGGGAGCATGACAATCCATCTCATGGAGAATTCAGAAGATGGAGACGTTCGAGTAAAAAATGAACTCAGTCGGAAAATTGATATCGAGCCAAACAGCAACATGACGCGCTCAACCTTCATTCAGTGGATTGTAAGAACTCTCTATCTAGGAGGTTCCGGAAATGCTGTAGTTTACCCTAAATTCAGGCAGGGATTTTTAAGAGATCTCAGACCTGTCCCTCCTTCAATGGTATCGCTGATTCCAGAAGGTATCTGGAATTACAAAATTGGAATTAACGGAGAAATGTATGACCCGGATGACGTGCTTCATTTTGTGCTGAATCCGGGCGAATTGTATCCGTGGATTGGCACAGGGTTTCAAGTCACACTCAAAGATGTGGCAAACAATCTCAAACAAGCAGCGGCGACAGAAAAGGGATTCATGGAATCCAAATGGAAGCCGTCCATTATCGTGAAAGTTGATGCTTTAACCGAAGAATTTTCCAACCCGGAGGGAAGAAAAAAACTTCTCACGGATTATATTGATACAGGAGATGCAGGAGAGCCGTGGTTGATTCCAGCGGAGCAGTTCGAAGTGGAACAGATTAAACCCCTGTCCCTATCGGATCTCGCTCTTTCTGACATGGTGGAATTAAATAAAAAAACCGTGGCATCCGTTCTCCGGATTCCTCCTTTTGTACTGGGTGTGGGTGAATTTAAAAGAGAGGCGTGGAATAATTTTATCAATTCTACGATTATGCCGATCGCACAAGTGATTGAGCAGGAGCTTACAAAAAAACTTTTGTATTCTCCAAACCTCTTTTTTAAATTTAATCCACGCTCACTATATAACTATGAACTTAGGGATATGGCTTCGATTGCAGACGATCAATACGTAAGAGGAATCATGACACGAGATGAGGTGAGGGACTGGATTGGACTTCCGCCCGCTGCCAATAAAGATGATCTAATCATCTTAGAAAATTTCATTCCTGCAGGGATGATAGGAGATCAAAAAAAATTAAATGGAAATCAGGGTGAGTAACATGAGTAGAGCTAAAGACATATCAGGAGAAAGATTTGGAAAATGGACTGTTTTAAGCCGTGCTGGAAGCAACAAGGACGGAAGGGCTATGTGGTTATGTGAATGCGATTGTGGAACGGTTAGAACGGTTGTTGGGAAAACATTAATAGCCGGGACGTCCCAATGTTGTGGGTGTACAAGAAAAGAAAATGCCGCCAGAGCATCGAGCAACACGAACAGAAAGCACGGAATGAGAAATACAAGACTGTATGTTATATGGAGAAGTATGAAAGGAAGAATAAAATATCCATCAACAAATAGTTATGAGCGATATGGAGGCAGAGGAATAAGAGTGTGCGAAGAATGGGAAAATGATTTTTCAAAATTCTCCGATTGGGCTTTGTCTCATGGATATTCTGAAGATCTCACACTGGACAGGATTGATCCTGACGGAGATTATGAACCGTCTAACTGTAGATGGGCAACGTGGAGTGAACAAGCGAGAAATAGAAGCAAAAGAAGGGGGTGAAGAATAATGGAGCAGCGGGTTTTAAAAATGAAAGATGTCAAAGTTCGGGAAGAGGGTAGCATCCGATACCTAGATGGATACTTTGCCATTTTCGGACAATCCTACAATGTTTTTGATGGCTGGGTTGAGACGATTGCACCGGGAGCCTTTGCGAGAACACTGGCCGGCGGCGGAGACGTAAAGGCTCTCTGGAACCACGACAGCAACATTGTTCTTGGTTCCACATCAAATCATACATTAACACTATCCGAGGATGATGTGGGATTAAAAGGGAGCATACAAATTAACGAAAACGATCAAGAAGCACTCAACGCATATGCGCGGGTATCCCGTGGAGATGTAAATGGGTGCTCTTTTGGTTTTGAAATTAAAGACATGGAAGAATGGTGGGACGATGATGGAATCTATCATACAAGAATCACAGAGGTAGATCCCTTATATGAAGTATCTCCCTGTACGTTTCCCGCCTATATATCTACAAGCATATCAGCGAGAAATAAAGAGCATTTAACCGCCGCGAGAGAACGGCTCGAAGCGGCAACGGAAGAAAGAAGAAAAAAATGGCGTGAAGAGATGAGGGCACGTCTGAAAGGAGAATGAACATGGCTTTGAAGGCAATTATGCTGAGAAATCGAATTGATAAAAAAATGAGTGAGCTTGAGGAACTCAGAAAAAAAGACGAGGAGTTTCTTAATCGGGAAGCAGAACTGGAGACGGCAATTAATGAAGCTGTCACGGAAGAAGAGCAGCAGGTTGTAAGCGAACAGATAGATGCTTTTGACACAGAAAAAACAGAGCATGAGGAAGCAAAGACAAGATTGCAGGGTGAGATTGACGATCTGGAAGCGCAGCTTGCGGAAACAGAAAAAGAGCCGCCTGCCGAACCTGTAAGAGAAGTGAAAGTAAAGAAAGAAGAAAGGAAAGAAATGATGGTAAATAGAGAAATTAGAAGTCTTCCGATGAATGTGAGAGCGTTTGATTCCCTTCCGGTCGAAACGAGAAACCAGATTGTGGAACGGGAAGATGTAAAAGAATTTTTGGAAAGAATGCGGAGCATGAAAGGAAATACTCGCGCTATTCAGGGCGGAGAATTGGAAATCCCGGTTGTATTTTTAGAGCTGATTTCCGAAAATATGTACCGTTATTCTAAATTATTAAATCGCGTGCGCGTTAGAAACGTTCCGGGCGAAGCGAGACAGACCATTGCCGGAACCGTGCCGGAAGCAGTATGGACAGAAATGTGTGGTGCGATTAACGAGCTTACATTTGTGTTTAATCAGATTACGCTTGATGGCTATAAGGTTGCCGGATATGTTCCGGTCTGCAATTCTTTGTTAGAGGATACGGTCAGCAATCTTGACCTTGCGTCCTGGATTGTAGAAATGCTGTCCGAATCGATCGGGCTTGCGGAAGATAAGGCAATCTTGTACGGAAAAGGATCAGCATCTCACATGCCGCTTGGTATCGTTACCAGACTGGCACAGGATTCCCAGCCAGACGGATACCCGGCGAACGCTCCTGCATGGGTAGATTACAGTGATACCAACATTATCAAAATCAACGGAACATCTTTAACCGGAGCGGAGTTTTGGGCGCAGCTTGCGATGGCTGCAGGAAATACATTCACTCGCTACAATCGAGGTGAACAGTTCTGGGCTATGAACTCTAAGACTTATGCCACCCTGAAATCGAAGCTGATCACTTTCACAGCGACGGGAGATATCGTTGCAAATCTATTCGGCACCCTTCCGGTGATCAATGGAAATATTGACGTTCTGGAATTTATGCCGGACGGCGATATTGTCGGAGGTTACGGAGACTTGTATTTGTGGGCAGACAGAAGAGCAATGGCAATTGATTCTTCTGAACATGTTCAGTTTATTCAAGACAACACAGTGTTCCGCGGAAAAGCGAGAGCAGACGGCGCGCCGATCATTCCGGGAGCGTTCGTGGCGATTAACATTAATAACACAAATGTAACGACCGCAATGGACTTTGCTGCCGATACAGCCAACGATGCGGATCTTCAGGATCTTTCTGTTGGAACAGAAACGCTTTCCCCGGGAACCTTCGACCCAGCTGTGACAACTTACACCCTTGCTGCTGCGGCGAATGCAAGCGATAAAATCGAGGTAACACCGGCTCAGCCAGCGGCACAGATTGAAATTTCTTACAATGGAAAGAATGTCAGAAACGGAGGCACTGTGACATGGCTGGCAGATGATGCAGCGCACCCGCTGACAGTAACCGTCAAGAACGGAAATGCCGTGAAAGTCTATACGGTAAACGTAACAAAAGCATCTGACTGATAGGTGATGAGATGAATGCAGAAGAAAAGTTAATCGTGTTAAAGCAGGATTTACAACTTTTAACCGCGTCCAACGATGAATATCTCGGAACGCTTTTAGACCTTTCTGCGCAGGCGATTCAGACGGAAGGGATTCGGCTGATTGAGAATGATTTGGAATGTGATATGGCGGTGATACAGTACGCCGCCTATCTTTTCCGAAAACGCGCCGCGCCGGATGCGACTATGCCACGATTTTTGAGATGGCAGCTTAACAATCTGCTCATGAGTCAGAAAGGAGCGGTCAATGACGTTTGATGATGGAATCCTTGATGTTTGTACGGCTAAAAATCTTGCAGAACTGGGAGAACGTCCGGTTGTTGGTCTGGTAGAAAAAGAAAGTTTTTTTTATGGGTTCGATAATCTTGGAATCAATCGGTACTATACGGCAATGCAAAACAACCAGCAGATTGAATGCGTGGTAAATATTCCGGGATGGAACAACATTGAAGCGACGGACATCTGCGTTCTGGAAAGCGGAAAGCAGTACCGAATTGCGATGATGCAGCCGACGCATGATGAAAACGGAATCAGAATCACGAAGCTGTCACTGGAAAGGATCAATGAAGAGTATGTTTTCGAAAATCAGAAAGATTGAAGAAATTTTATTAACGGTAACGGACAACGTTTTTCATTATGAAGCTATGAACAAACCGGATCAGTATATCGTTTACGCGGAAGACAGTGAGGGAAGTTCCGTCGAGGGTGACGACAGAAAAATCAATCAGTCTATACAGGGGACGATTGACTATTTCACGAAAAAAGACTGGGACGAAAACGTGATTAAGATACAGGAAGTTTTAAAAAACGCCCGTATCTCCTTTTATCTGAATTCTGTTCAATTTGAAGAAGAAACCGGATATCAACATTATGAATGGGTCTGGGAGGTTGGATGATGGCGAAAATAGACTATAAAGGCATTGACGATTATGCGAATGCCCTGGGGAAACTTTGGAAAGAGTCGGAAGAGATTATTACACGAGCAGTCTATGAGGGAGCCGGGGTGGTAGCAGATGAAATCAAATTGGGGCTAAAAAAGCTTCCGATCGACGATCGACAGGGAACGTCAGAGGATAAATTAAAAGGAGTTACGCGGAAACAAAAATCAGACCTAATTGACGCTTTTGGAATTGCTCCGATTGAAAATGACGGTGATTCCATCAATACCCGTTTGGGCTTTGATGGATACGGCAGTACGCCTACGAGCAAATACCCAAACGGAGTGCCAAACGCAATGTTGATGCGGTCAGTGGAAAGCGGGAATTCTTTTCGAAAGAAAACTCCGGTTGTGCGTCATGCAGTAACAAGAGCGAGAAAAAAAGCGGAGCAGAAAATGGGAGAAACATTAGATAAAGAGATCAAGGAAAGGATGAGATAATATGGCGATTAAAGGCTTAACAAATCCGGTGTTCGGAGATTATATTTATAATGGAAACACTGTGGTTTATCAGAACGGATTTATATGCGGTTCTGCGATTGAGTACAGCGCAGAGGTGGAAACGTCTGATGACAATCCGCTTTATGGAGATGATCGGATTATCGAAAATGACTATGGAACGTTTAGCACCGGCACGCTGACATTAAACACTTCTGACATGGATCAGCAGACATCGAAAGCACTTCTTGGACTGAAAGATAAAATCGTAATGGTCGGAAGCACTCAGGTTACCGAACTGGTGTACGATGACGAAGCAAAAGCAACGCCGAAGGGGTTCGGAATTATTGAAACGCATCAGATTAACGACGTGGACAAATACAGAGCATTGATTCTCTGCAAAATTACACCGCGTCCAGTTTCGGAAGCAGCTACAACAAGAGGCGAGACGATTGAATGGCAGACAAAGGAACTGGAATGCGGAATCTCACGCTCAGATGAGGAATCGGCGGATTATAAGCATCCGTGGAAGCGCGAGGCATGGTTCGATACACATTCTGACGCACTTGAATATTTAAAAACCGTGCTGAATGTAATGACAATGATTCAGCTTTCTTCAGCAGAGGGAACGTTGCAAGGAGAAACGGTTATCACGATTCAGAATCCAGTTGCCGGGGCGAGTTATAAATACAGCACAACCGGACCGGCGCCAACGTATAAGCAAGAACTTGCATCATGGACAGAATTCACGTCCGGCGAAGAAATCGAAGCCACGAACGAAAGCACACTCTATGTGGCACAGGTAGACGAAGAAGACAAAGCGATTGGAAGCGGTACGGTTACGGTTGTGGCGAAAGCAGGTGTCTAATGGACAGATGTGTATATGTCACGATAGGAGGAAAAGAATACCCGATGTGTTTTTCTCTTGGTTCTGCGAAGAAAATCGGAGAAAAATTTGGAGGGTTTAAAAAGATGCAGTCCCTGATGTCGGACAAAACGGACGATTTAAAAAAGCTTGATGCTTTTTTTGACATCTTAGAGATTTTGATCGCGCAGGGCTGCGCATACAAAAACGCTTTTGAGAGTACCCTGCCACATTCAGAACTCGCACCCGTGGAAAATGGAAAATATGTTCCGATATCAAAAGAGATGATGGAGCTTGTCGTTACTCCTGACGAAGCACAGGATTTTGCAGAAAAGATAAAAATGTGCATGGAAAACGGGAGCAAAAAGACGGTTGCTCTGAAAATTGACGCAAAAAACGTGTAAGCCACTCAGTCGATTCGATTGAGTGGCTAAATGTTTGTGGCAGAAAAATGAACATTCCGTATAAAGAATATTCGGCGATGCCGATCGGAGAGCTATCCGATCTATATGATTTCTTTTTAGCTTCTGACGGAACAGGAAAGCTTGTTGAAAAGAAAGACTATAACTTTTTTCCGGAGGTGAGATAATGGCTTACGATATTGGACCTCGAATAAGCATCAAGGGCGAAAAAGAATTTAATAATCAGATGAACTCGATCAATCAGCAGCTGAAAGAACTTGGCTCTGAGATGAAGGCAGTCACTACAGAGTTCTCAGAAAATGCGGATTCGCAGCAGGCTCTGATCTCAAAAAGCCGGATTTTAAATCAGCAGCTTGATGCACAGAAGCAAAAATATGATTTGCTCGACACAACAATTTCGCAGCACAGCCAGATTTTGGAAGGATTGAGAGCGGATTATCAGCGCGTTTCACAGGAAAGCGGGACGACATCATCGGAAGCGCTCAAGCTAGAAAATGCAATTCGAAGAGAAGAGGGGACGATTTCAAAGCTTCGCACGTCACTAAATGAGACGCAGGCTTATATGAATAAGCTTGGAACGGAAATCGGACAGACAGATACAAAGCTTTCTGAGATTGAAGCAGGCACAAGAGATGCGGCAACTGGCATATCAAAGCTGGGAGATGAGGCGAAGGAAGCCGACAATGACCTTGAAGGACTTGGGAATGCCGCGAAATCGGTGGCATTTTCGGAACTTGCGGAAGGATTAAGCGGCGCTGCGCAGTCCATGAGTGCATTCGCAGAAGAATCAAAAGAGACACTCACCATCATGGGACAGCTTGACACAGCGTCAAAAAATGCAGGATATACAACGAAACAGACACAGGAGACGTTTAATCAGCTAAATGGAGTTCTTGGAGATACACAGACAGCGGCAACGACGACCTCAAACCTTCAGGCACTTGGATTAGAGCAATCAAAACTTACAAGATTAACAGAAGGTGCGATAGGAGCGTGGACAAAATACGGAGATTCTATCCCGATCGATAGCCTTGCGGAAGCAATCAATGAAACGGCACAGACAGGGACGGTCACAGGAGCCTTTGCAGACGTTCTGAACTGGGCAGGAACGAGCGAAGATGCATTTAATCAGAAATTACAGTCAACAACGAGCGTTTCTGAGCGCGCAAACATGATTATGCAAGAACTCGCAAAGCAAGGGTTGATGGAAAGTGCAAAGTAATTTCACAGCTACAGCTACATATCAACTATCAAGAGTTTATTCTGG
>ERZ791934.2474-NODE-2474-length-11822-cov-3.148296_pt1 | contig 11822 bp, 8 predicted proteins | sample MGYA00510125_ERZ791934 | MGnify/ENA primary metagenome ERZ791934 (study PRJEB30046, sample SAMN00993240) | human gut metagenome | study: EMG produced TPA metagenomics assembly of the A metagenome-wide association study of gut microbiota in type 2...
CACCCCACTTGTTATCCAGTATACCATACTGTCTAACAAATGGGGTGCAGTTCAGTATCAGGGTCGGGGGTTCTTTTTTGGACAAAGCGCCGGGGCGGATTCCGAAAAACCGGGAAGAATATACAAAAATTTTGGCAAACTTCCCAATTCACGTCCAGCCGGTGATTTTTGTTGGAAATCGCCGCAGATGGTATGGTATAATAAGGATATCAGAAGGAGCCGGATACCTGATCCGGTGAACAGGAGGCATTTGGTTTGAACGCAAGGATTCAGGAATTGCAGACAACGTGCAAAAAAGAAGGAAAAGAAAGTATTTTGGTATTCCGCGGCTTTTCAGCGCCCTTTATTCGGGAGCTGCTTCAGCTGCCCCAGGCGGTTCTCTCCGCTGAAACAGTTTTGGGAAAAGACGGGTATCTTCACCCGGAACGGGTGCTGGCTTCCGCTGAGGCTTTGCTCTCCGCACTGGAAACCCACAGCGGCCCGGCCGTGATGATTTATGAACAGCTGCTGGCACTGGGCCTTTCCCGCATTCCCGAAAAATGGGCGGTGTGGGTCATTGACAACGATCTGTTCGATGAGGAAAAGCCCTCCCCTCTCTCTCCGGAAACATCGGCGGCCTGCTTTGCCGCGCTGGAAGCCGGAACCTTGACCGAAGAAACGGAAGCGTTTCTGAAACTCTACGGTGATATCCGCGAAAACGGGCAGGACTGCTGGACGGTTCGCCTGCTGAACGGCCACACGGATGCCGGGATTCCGGTTGTGCCTTTTTACGGCGCGCCCGCTCAGCTGCCCAAGGTTTCCAAGCGGGAACTGAAAACCGCCCGTCCTGCCTATGGACAGGACTTTTTCCAGCTTCGTCTGGCTGCACAGGAAAACCGCGGTTTTGCCGGCGGCGCTTTCCTGCTGGACAGCGAAAGTGACCGAAACGACCCCCGGCTGCTGGCGCTGGCTGCACTGGCCGAGCAGAAGGGAGAAACCCTGAAATTGTGCGTGGCACGCCGGGAAAACCAGTATGACGGAAGCCGGTTCCTGCCCCTGCTGCAAAAATACTGGGGCAAGGACGCCCAGTTCCGGCCTTTGCAGTTTTACAGCGCTCCCGAAATCAACCGGGAGGCCCAGGAGCTTTCTCAGGGCGACATCATCGGCTGCATTGCCGCTCAGTGCGACGGCGCCTGTACGGGAAAAAGCTATCGGAACCTGTTTGTCACCGCCCCCACCGGCGCTGGTAAATCCATCCTCTTTCAGCTGCCCGCCCTGTATCTGGCGGAAACCTATCAGGCTGTCACCATCGTAGTGACCCCTTTGAAAGCCCTGATGAAGGATCAGGTTTCCCAGCTGGAACGGAAGCAGGGGATTACCTGCGCCACCTGTCTCCACTCGGACATCACCTTTGAGGAGCGTCAGGAGCGGATTGAACAGATTCACAACGGGGAAAAATCCATTGTGTACCTGTCCCCCGAGCTGCTGATTTCCGCCGATCTAAAAGACTTTATCGGAGACCGGCCGCTGGGACTGTTTGTGGTGGACGAAGCCCATACTGTGACTTCCTGGGGTAAGGATTTCCGTGCAGACTACTGGTATCTGGGCGAATATCTCCGCCGCCTCTCCCGGGAAGGACGTAAATTCCCGGTACTGTGCCTGACGGCTACCGCTGTGTTCGGCGGCGACGAGGACGTGGTCAACGAAACCATCCGGAGTCTGGCAGTCGAACGTCCCTTGCTGTTTTTAGGCCGTGTCCGCCGGGACAACATCACCTTTGATATCACCTCTCTGGAGGTTCCCTCCACCGGTGTCGATAAATTCAAGATTCAGACTGCCGCAGATATGACCCGGCAGTTTGTGAAAAACGGCGAAAAAACCCTGTTCTATTTCCCCTATACCTCTCAGGTGGATGAAACCTATACCCGTCTGGAAGCGGAAACCCGCCGCCGCGTGCGGAAATTCCACAGCCGAATGCAGCCTTTGGAGCGGAATTTCTCCCAGCTGGCATTCCAGAAAAACGACTGTGACGTCATGCTGAGCACCAAGGCTTTCGGTATGGGCGTGGACATTGCGGACATTCAGACCGTATGCCACTTTGCCCCCACCGGAAATCTGGCAGACTATGTACAGGAAATCGGACGTGCCGCCCGCCGTCAGGACATTCAGGGCCGGGCCGTCACGGCCTTTGCCCCCTCGGACATCCGCTATATGTCCACCCTGTACCGGCTTTCCGAGCTGCGCCAGTTCCAGATTCGGGAACAGCTGCGGAAGGTGACGGAAACCCTGCGCCGGAAAAACAGCCGGTTCATTACCGTCAGCCCCGACGAGTTTTCCTATCTCTTCCCGGGAGACGATGACAGTTTGCAGAACAAGGTGAAAAACGGCTTACTGCTGCTGGGCAGTGATCTGGAAGCCCGGTATGGGTTCCCGGCCCTGCGGATGCTAGCCACTGACTCTCAGGAAAGCATCAACTATGTGAACGTACCGCAGCAGGCCGAGAAAAAGTTCCTGCACAAATACGCCGACTATGTGGAATATCAGCCCGACGAAACCCGGCTGGTTATCCGCTCCCGGAACCGCTTTTTTGCCAGCGACACAGTGGTTCGCAACAGCGGCAAAATCTACCGGGTGGACATGGGGGCTCTGTGGCGCGGCTGTTTCCAAGATCTGACCTATCAGCAGTTCAAGCGCAAGTTCTTTGCCGGTGATCTCTTCGACTGCGGCGGCGATCAGCCGCTGGTGCCCCGCTCCTTTATTTCCGTCCAGTATGCCAAGCCTTTCGACGATGCAGTGGAGGATCTGAAAAAAGCAGTTCACGCCATTTCCAACGTCTTCCGGAAATACAAGCTGCAAAAACAGGCTTTCTCTCAGGCAGAGTTCCGGGACGCCCTTGCGGAAGAGCTGGGAGGAACCTTTACGCGGCTGGACTTCTGTGATCTGCTGCTGGATATGTTCGTCACCGATGCGCCCCAGAAACTGGGCGGTGTGGGAACGGACAAAACCAAGTTCATTTCGTTCCGGAAGGCTGCGGACGGAGAAACCGGCAGCTATCGTGTCCTGAACACCGGTTACATCACGCTGGAAAGCCACTTTATGCATCTGGTGGCACAGGCCGCTCCCGACGACAACGGGCTGTATCAGGCCTATATTCCCGCCGGACGCAACGGAAAGCAGCCTTCCGTCATGCGTCTCTACTCCCTGTTGGAACTGCTGGGCATTGCTTCCTATACTATGGAAGGCGGACGGGGACAGGATATTCCGCTGTTTGCGGCTGATCCGGCTCTGCTGGAAGCACTGCACGCCGGTAAATACACCAACCATCAGGTGGAGGACATCCACCGCCGCCATCAGCTGGCCGAAAAGACCATGCGGGCCTTCCTTTCCGGCAGCTTTGACAGCGACACCCGTTGGGATATGATCGAGGAATACTTCCTTGGCCGGAGCTTTTTAAAGCCCGAAGAAATCACTGAAAAATAAAAATTGCGATTTTTTCAAAAAAACACTTGCAATTTTCAAAAAACGTGGTATAATAAATGAGCACCTGAAAAATGGTGCTCGATATCGCGGAGTGGAGCAGTTGGTAGCTCGTCGGGCTCATAACCCGAAGGTCGTTGGTTCAAGTCCAGCCTCCGCAACCACCTTAAGTGACCGATTTTGTAATCGGTCACTTTTTTTGTTAGTAATCTATACAGCTTTGCGGAGTTTTCACCTGATTTTTCAGGTTGGAAACTCCGCTTTTTGCGTTTACCACTTTTTTCGTTGCCGAAACTGTTAAAGTCTCCAAAAATTACATAGATAGATTGACGAAATCTTCAAAATAAGTGCACCTTTTTTAAAATTGCTCCGTCTGAATGTCCAGGATGGTTTTCTACGGCGATTCTTCCCTTCCCCCCTTTACATTCTTCCCCTAATGTTTTGCATCGTGTCAATTGGTTAGAATAATGCTAAAATCAATGAAAATAGTGTCAAAGCTTTTTCATTGCAAAATCAGGGCTTAATTGTAAACCATTATTATAATACCAGGTTGACAATTTCAAAAAGGAGATGCTATACTAATACTGTCTGAGGAGGTGGTAGAATGACAACCAAAGAAAAGGTACTTAAGTTATTGGAGTCAAGCAAAGATATTTATTTGTCAGGCAAAGAGATAGCTCATAAACCTTCTATATCCCGAGCTGCTGTTTGGAAAGCTGTCAAAGCTTTGTAAAATGAGGGCTATGCGATTGATACTGTAATAACCACCTGATAGTAAAAAATCGTGCTATTCATCAGGTGAAATTAATATTTGGTTTTAAAAGGAGATTATATGGAAAAAAATAAGACGAAAGATTTAATCATGTGTTCGCTTTTTGTCGCACTGATTGTTGTAGGTGCATTTATCAAAATTCCTGTTCCTGTTGTGCCATTTACATTGCAGCTTTTATTTACCATGATGGCGGGACTTCGCCTGTGTCAAAGATGAAGATACGGATTTGGATATTCCATTTGAAGTATTAGAGGGATTGTACGAATAATGAGGAGAAAAGATTGAAATGATTTGGTATCCATATGAGCAAATGAAAACCATGAAATCTCCCTATAAAATTGTCAATGCGGAGGGCGTGTATCTTTATACCGAAGATCAGAAACTGATTGATTCCGTATCCTCTTGGTGGAGCGTGATCCATGGGTATAAACACCCTGAACTGAATCAAGCAATCGAAACACAGCTTGAAAAGTTTGCTCACGTTATGCTGGGCGGATTGACACACGAGTCAGCCCAGAAGTTGTCCAATAAGCTACAAAGATGGCTGCCGGGTGATTTGGATTACTGCTTTTTCTCTGATTCCGGTAGTGTTGCAGTAAAGGTTGCCCTCAAAATTGCACTGCAATATTATATGAACCGGGAAAAAACGCAGCGTACCATGGTATTGGCGTTAGAGCACGCTTATCACGGAGATACTTTCAAGATCATGGCGGTGGGTGATGATGAGGACTACCATTTTGTTTTAAAGGCATACGGCGAAAGCAAAAATGTCGTTCATATTCCTACTGAGATTGATGCACTGGAGCAAACTTTTGAAGAGTATCATGACCGTTTGAATTGCTTTATCGTTGAGCCCTTGCTGCAAGGTGCAGGAGGCATGAGAATGTACGATATCTCTTTTCTGAAACGAGCAAGAGAACTTTGCGACCAATATGATGTGCTTCTTGTCTTCGATGAGGTTGCGACAGGCTTCGGACGCACCGGCAACCGTTTTGTTGCCGATTTGGTTTTACCGGATATTCTCGTTCTTGGTAAGGCTTTAACAGGTGGGTATATCGGTCACGCTGTCACCGTTGCAAACCGAAAGGTATATGAGGGCTTTTATGACGATAATCCATCTCATGCCTTAATGCACGGACCCACTTTTATGGGGAATGCGTTAGCTTGCAGTGTAGCCCTCAAGTCCATAGAAATATTTGAATCGCAGGACTATATGGCCAAGATCCATAGGATTGAAGAAATCACCCGTCGTGAAATGGAAGGATTTTCTGATCCTCGTATTAAAGAAATTCGTATGATGGGTGCTTGCATATGTATTGAAGTATATGATTCCAATACAATCAAGGGATACCAACAATTCGCTTATGAACGAGGCGTATTCAGTCGTCCTTTCCTAAATTATCTGTATGCAATGGTTCCTTATGTAATTAAGGAAGACGAATTGCTGAAAGTACTGAATACCATGAAAGAATGGTTTTTGCAATACTCGGATACAACGAATTGATTCATATATTTCTGTTTTTGTGTTCTACAAATTTAATAGAAGATGTAAAAATGGTCAACTATGATACTCAAAGGAACGGTAAAACTCAATGTTTTACCGTTCCTTTTTGTTTCTCCAATTTGTTTCTCCAAAACCACAATATGGATATTTCTCTGTAATGTAAAAGCACGCACACAGGTCTAAAGAATCATCCTATAGATTAACAAAGAAGCGGTAGCTCTATATCTGCCGCTTCGACAATTTTCCAAACAATATCTTTTATTCTATATTCTATTCTGCGCTTTCAATTTAGCAGTTTTTTTCTTTACGGCTTCGTGTCCTTCAGCCCACATTAAAAAGACAATCCATGTGGAACTTCCAATCTTTAGCTGAATCAACCACGTCGTTATATAAAAACTACAAATGCAATTCCGAGTGTAATTGCTTTAACTTTTTATAAAGAACTATTGATCTTTTGCGTATTTTTTTCTTCATTTGGAATATATGCGAAAAGTTTTGAATGTTTTATAATCGCAATACACGAAATCGAAAAACACCCTAACGCAATCGAATATTGATTTACAAATAAAAGAAGTATCATGGAGAAAACGCCAAAGAGACTGAATACTGTTATACTGCGCAGACGAGTGGAAGGAATTTTTAATACTGTAGAGAAAACTATGTAGATTCCCGCTAAAAGGAAAACAATCTTTGTGAGAGGATATACCCCCAACAGAACACCAAATGCAGTAGAAATGCATTTTCCTCCCCGGAAATGATTGAAGGGAGCAACTGCATGTCCCAGAACAGGCGCTACAAGTACGGCAGCAAATAAAATATGATCTGTGTTGAGAATTTTCACACCTAAAAGGACAGGCCAAAAACCCTTTAGGATATCCAGAGACAAACAAAGGAATCCCCAAAAGATCCCACAATAGGTAAATACATTCGATGCGCCAGGATTATGATCATTGCTGATTTGGCAAATATCTTTATGAAGAACCCTTTTCGGAATTAGTTGGCTGAACATAATGCTCCCCAAAACAAAGCCGTTGAGAATACACGCAATCCACAAAAAGAACTCATATTTGCTCATTTTCCACATATCTCCTGTACAATCGTTTGGGCTGCATCTGGATAGATATACTTTCTTTGTGCGGCACGCATTTTTTCAGATCTGGTTATGTCTTCGGTAAGCAGCTGTGCAAACCGAACGGCTTCATAATTGTTTTTCGCCCATAGAGACATTCCGTGTTCTGAGAAAAAGTGAGCATTACAAGTTTCACAGCCGGGAATTGCATTTACATGGACTAAAGGAATATTGACGACAGCTGCTTCTGTGCTGGAAAGGCCACCTGGTTTGGTAAGAATGACATCTGCTGCCGCCATGTATAATTCGACCTTTTTTGTAAAAGCAACTGTTCTCATCCGAGAATCGGCATTATATTTTTTATCAAGCCTGTCCTTCAATTTATCATTTCTTCCCGTCATTACAAGAATCTGATCATTCTTTCGGAGAGCTGACAATAATTCATCACATATTCCCACCATATTTTCACAGCCAACACCGCCTGTCATCAGCAAGTATATTTTGGCTTCCTGATCTATGTTTAACAGTTCTCTTGCATAGTCCTTGTTTATACCTTTCTCAAAACGGGAATCTACCGGAATACCCGTAACATGGATATACTCTTCTCGAACACAATTATCGATAAGATACTGTTTCATATCTTCGTGAGGAATAAAATATCCGTTTAGTCTTGTATCTCCAGTAAAAGGTATACAGGTATAGTCGGTTAATACTCCATAGCAGGGAATCAAAGACGGTTTCCTTTTTAAAATTGCTGTCATAGCTTCCATTCCGTATAAATGGGTACAAACGACTGCATCGAAATGATTATCCATAATATACCGTTCCAACCGATCAGCATAACTGGCATTGGCCCAATAAACCGGTGAAGGAAGGCTGGTCGCGCTATACCAATCACCAAGTTTATAAATTGCACCAAATACAGAGGGATTCTTTTTAATCAAATTATTGTAGCAGGCAGATACCAGTTCCTTTGCCTTCTCCCCTTTAAAAATAACAGGGTCAATCAATTCACAGAGTATACCTTTGTTCTCAAAGGCCGTTTTAATAGCATAAGCAGCACTATTATGACCTTCTCCAGTACTGCAGGTTAAAATCAAAACTTTTTTCATAATCGAATTCTCCTTTTTACAAAATTATCTTTAACGGTTTTGCGTTATTTGCAGATTATGAAGAATCCCATAATCGACCGACAGAATTCCCATCAGACATCTTATCGGTACAGTCATATATTCTTTCGATGCAACAAGCAAATGGTGGAAAAATCACAAAATCTTTTGGTGTCTTGTCAGTTGTTCATAATGCTTATAGAGCAAACCAAATCGATAAAGATATCCTTTTTTCCACGGCTTTGCTTTTCCGCAAAAATGCAGAATTGCCGTATGTTCTATGACCCAATCCAAATCATATTTACCATTGCTGCAAAGATAATAGCCCTTATAGTCACGCGCATCATAATTCCAGATCGCATCATCCAAAGGCAAAATTTGCTCGCCAAACAATGTATTTAACATATCCTGGTCTGGGAGAAGGAGTTCAGAAGCATGCTCTTTGGCATATATAAACAATTGCTCGGGAATAATTTCTCGCCTTCCCGCTTCCAGATCCATCAGTAATACACCGGAATTATAATAGTCGTGTTGTGTTTTAAGGCGTACTCGATTGACACTGTGAACCAGCTCGGTTTTTCCGGAATGAGCAGCCGCAGCAAACAGATATCCTTTCAAATCTGTTTCCCACAAAGGACGCAACGGATTAATAATCAGGATATCCGGGTCAAGATAGATGATTTTTTTTACATCCTCCGGGAGAAGATGGGAAGCCAGCATACGATAGTACATTTCCTGTGGATATTGTCTGCTTACCGGTGCGTTTGAAAACAAAGTATCGTCTGCCTGAATCGAAAAAAATGAATACCCGTATGCACGGCATTGCTGAGAAATATTTTCTACATTTTTCTCGGTAAGATCCTTATGTATCAAATAAATTTTAAAGTTTTCATCTGGATTATTTATATGCAGAGAAGTCAGCAACACTTGCAGCTGATGCAAATATCGGTTGTCCAACGTAAATAATAAATGAATAGCATCCATCTTTTTTCCCCATTCATATAGAAATATCATTTCCTTTTAATTGATACAGAGCCGGAAACCAACATAGTTTCCGGCTCCATTTTCAGCAAGGGCTTATTCATGCTGATGTTTAATCAATCCGCAGACTTTGGATAATTCCATAACAAGTAACGGAACCAGAATCAAGCCAATTCCAATTGCATACAGTTTTCCGGGCAAAAATACCAATCCAAAAACATAGCCAACAGGAGTAAATAAAACTAGGGAAACCAGCAAAATAGAGAGCAGTGCTGCCCAGTTGAGTTTATGATTGGTGAAAAATCCAATCTTAAAAAGAGAATGTTCCGAACGCATATTATATGCTTGTACGATCTGCGAAAGGGAAAGAACCATAAAGGCCAGTGTTTGACCTCCCGCAAGTGTCCCTGTGGCGGTTTCGCCTATCTTGAATCCAATCAAAGATAGAATGCCGAACATAACACCCTGTAAAATGATTCGTACCCCAAAACCATGGGTAAAAATACTTTCGTCCTTGGGTTTGGGTTTATGGCACATTACATCCGTCTCCACAGTTTCCATTCCCAGAGCCACAGCAGGCAGGCTGTCTGTCACTAAATTAATCCACAAAAGCTGCATGGAAAGCAGCGGTGTTTTGTGCCACAGAAGCATGGCGATAAATACCAGAAGAACTTCTCCAATGTTAGTCCCCAATAAAAATCCGACAACCTTACGAATATTGGCATAAATCCCCCGCCCTTCACGGACTGCTTCCACAATCGTAGCAAAATTGTCGTCTGTCAGGGTCATATCCGCAGCACCTTTTGCCACATCGGTACCAGTAATTCCCATTGCACATCCAATGTCCGCCGCTTTCAGCGCCGGAGCATCATTGACGCCGTCTCCGGTCATGGATACAACCTGACCTTTTTGCTGCCATGCCCGTACAATTCGGATTTTATTTTCTGGAGAAACACGGGCATATACCGCGATTTTCTCTACCTGTTCATCCAATTGAGACTCGGTCATCGCGTCCAACTCCGCTCCAGTGATCGCTCGATCGCCCTTCTGTAGAATTCCCAATTCCCGTGCAATCGCTGAAGCAGTCACAACATGGTCGCCGGTAATCATTACTGGTTTAATTCCAGCCTTACGGCATGTTTCCACTGCTGCTTTTGCTTCCGGCCGCGGCGGATCAATCATTCCCACAAGCCCCATCAGTGCCAGACCGTTTTCCAGTTCCTCAGAAGTCGGGTTCTCCGGTACAGAATCCAGTTCTTTATAAGCCACGGCCAATACACGCAGCGCATTTTCGCTCATTTTATCAGCCATTTTCAAAGCGCAATTCACATCACCGGAGACACATCGCGGCACCATCATATCTAAAGCACCTTTTACAATCGCCACCAAACGGCCATCTATTTGATGAACTGTCGTCATCAGTTTTCGGTCAGAATCGAAAGGAAGCTCTGCCAATCGAGGATACAAACTGCAAAGGGAATCTTTTTCCATTCCGTTTTTGTGTGCAGCTACCACAATTGCTGTTTCGGTTGGATCACCAATATGCTGTTCTTTTCCATCCTGAAAAACAACAGAACCATCACAGCAAAGTGTGCCGAAACAAAGCAGCCGTTTGATTTCTTCTGAGTTCTGATTTCCGATTTTTTCTAATTGTTCTTTACCGCTCACCCATGCTCTGGTCAGGGTCATGCGGTTTTGAGTCAAAGTACCTGTTTTATCCGAACAAATTACAGAAGCGCTGCCAAGTGTTTCTACTGCAGGAAGACGGCGAATCAGTGCATTCCGTTTCACCATCCGCTGAACACCAATCGACAAAACAATTGTTACAATTGCAGGTAATCCTTCAGGAATCGCAGAAACTGCCAGCGATACCGACGTCATAAAAATTTCTATGGCAGAAATTCCATTAAAAATTCCCACTACAAAAATAATCGCACAAGCCGCTAATGCCAAAACACCAAGGTATTTTCCCAATTGTGCCAGCTTTTTCTGAAGGGGGGTCTGCGTGTCATGGGAACCTTCCAGAAGATAAGCAATTTTACCCATTTCTGTATCCATACCCGTTGCGGTAACAATCGCCTGTGCAGTACCATAGGTAATACTGCATCCTGAAAACACCATGTTTTTTCGGTCCCCTAACGCTGCTTTCGCCTCGACTGCTACAGACGCATCTTTTTCAGCAGGGACAGATTCTCCAGTCAAAGCAGATTCCTCGCTCTTTAGACGAACGCTCTGTAAAAGCCGCGCATCTGCGGGAACAAAATCTCCTGCTTCCAACCGGATAATATCACCCGGCACTAATTGAGACGCATCAATAATTTGCTCTTTCCCGTCCCGGATAACGCGGGCATGGGGAGCTGACATGTTTTGCAGAGCATCTAATGCTTTTTCTGCTTTGCTTTCCTGCAATACCCCCATAACGGCGTTTAGTATTACAATCAGCAAAATCAAGATCGGTTCAAAAAATTCCTGTGGATTTCCTTCAAGGCAGGCAATTACAAATGATACTCCCGCAGCGGCTAATAAAATCAAAATCATTACATCTTGAAACTGTGCAAAAAATCGCTGCATGGTAGTCTTCTTTTTCTTTTCCTTCAGCTTATTTTCACCATATTGTGTTTGCCGCTGCAATGCCTGTTCTGCTGTCAAACCAGAAACAGAATTGGATGATAGTTCTTTAATCACAGCTTCCGAATTTTGTTCATGATAAAGCATTACAAATGCCCCTTTCAAAAATCATCATGATAGTTCCGCAAGTTATGAATTTACACAATTTTTCTTTATATCACCTCCCTACTCTACTACCTGCAGTCAAAATACTATCTATTCCCAAAAGTACCAGATAACAGCCAGCAAAACACCGAATCGCTGACAAAGTAAAGAGCGGACTTAACAGCATCATAAATCCTAAGATGATACCAATGATATTAA
>ERZ791934.2478-NODE-2478-length-11797-cov-3.839380_pt1 | contig 11797 bp, 14 predicted proteins | sample MGYA00510125_ERZ791934 | MGnify/ENA primary metagenome ERZ791934 (study PRJEB30046, sample SAMN00993240) | human gut metagenome | study: EMG produced TPA metagenomics assembly of the A metagenome-wide association study of gut microbiota in type 2...
CCCGAACACAGAAGTTAAGCTCGTTGATGTCGACAATACTTGGCTGGAGACGGCCTGGGACGATAGAAAGACGCCAACATGAATATTCCTCAATAGCTCAGCCGGTAGAGCATGCGACTGTTAATCGCAGGGTCGTTGGTTCGAGTCCAACTTGGGGAGCCAAAGCGAAAACCAGCCGTCAGGCTGGTTTTCTTCGTTATACAGGAAAATAGGATAAAGAAAAATCCCTGCGGTTTCGATCAATAAACCGGCAGGGATTTTATAAAAGTTAATTTAGTAGTAGCGCAGGACAGCGATGACTTTTCCCAGAACGGAAACCTCTTTGGAGTAAATGGGTTCAAAATCCGGATTTTCCGGCTGAAGGCGAATGCAGTCCTTTTCCCGATACAGACGCTTGACGGTTGCTTCATCGTCGATCATGGCCACCACAATCTCGCCGTCATCGGCCGTAGGCGTTTTTTCCGCGATCACATAGTCTCCGTCCAGAATACCGGCGTTCACCATGCTCATGCCGTCTACATGAAGAGCAAAAAGCTCTTTTCCCGCTGCGTGATTGCTGGAAAACGGCAAATACCCCTGAATCTCTTCTACCGCCAGTATGGGCATACCTGCAGTTACACGGCCCAGAATGGGCACCTGTGTGGATTCTTCCGTGCCTTCGATACGAATGGAGCGGTTCAGTCCGGCCTGGCGGGAAATGTAGCCCAGTTCCTCCAGCGTGCGAAGATGGGCGTGAACAGTGGAGGTGGATTTCAGGCCGGTAGCGGCACAGATTTCCCGGACAGAGGGGGGAACGCCGTATTTGGCCTGCTCCCGCAAAAAGTCATATATTTTCTGTTGGCTTTTGGTCAGCTTTTTCATACGCGAAAGCCTCCTGTCTTTTACAAAATGCATCAAAATGCTTCACCGGAAATTCAGCAAAGCAGACTTCTTCTATTTTCCTAAAGTATATCATAAAATTTCAAAAAACACAAACGTTTGTTTGAAATATTTCCGAAGCCCGCCGAAAATTCAAGAAATATTAATAACATATTCACAACTAATCTGTGCAGCTTATCTATAATATAACTGTATTCAGATGGAGCCGCACCATTCTTGGATACATGTTCTACCCTCCTCAATATACCCCTCAAGCTAGAAAAAGGACCGGTTCGCCCGGTCCTTTTTCATTTTGTCCGGCGAATATTTTTTGCGAAACGGGCCAGAATAGGTGTGAAACATTTTGAACATGCGCCTGTCCCTTCGGTCACCGGTTTTTCCTGGGTTTTCCGGAAAGGCGCGGAAAGGTCTGACGAAATGATGAAAAATAAACACACCGACTATTCTTCCCAGAAAAAGAACAGACAGTCCAGGGGATTTGCAGTGGCCGCGGGCATCTGTCTTATTGCCATCGGCGTTGCTGCATGGGCTGCCTATGACAGCGTCGTACAGGAACCGCTGGATACCGGTTCGGAAGTTTCCATCACCGAAACTCCCTCCAAATCCATTGAACTGCCCACACCGGAGCCGGAGGACGACAACCAGGCCGTGGCGGGCAGCGTGGCTTCTTCTGAGACGGAAATCCCTTCGCCTTCTCCCACCGCGGAACCCACTCCCCGGCCGGTTTCTCTGGATTTCCCTGTGGGCCAGAAGGTGCTGAACCGGTTCAGTAAGGGAGAACCGGTGTATTCCGAAACCATGAAAGACTGGCGGGTTCATAACGGCGTGGATTTTGAAGCGCAGGCCGGAGAAGCCGTGAAAGCCATGGCAGAGGGAACCGTCAAGGATGTGGCAGAAGATCCGCTGCTGGGCCATGTGGTGGTGATTACCCACGGCAATGTGGAGGCCTGGTATTGCGGCCTTGGGGAAAAAATCACAGTGAAAAAGGGAGACACCGTAAAGGCCGGACAGGAAATCGGATTGGTGGATGTCTGTCCCATGGAGTCAGCGGAAGCTGCCCATTTCCATCTGCAAATCCGTCAGGGAGAAGAGTGGGTGGACCCCCTCTCCTTGCTGATGAAAGAAGAAAAATAAGCCTGCTCCCGTTTTCGCTGAGGAGCAACGCTATGATAAGGGAGCCGATTATGCTATCGGCTCCTTTTTTCCGTGTTCATACTTTATTAACAATATAGACATGGTTAGTTACCATAGAATGTAGCGAAAAGAATATACTTAGGTTGGGGAATTTACACGAAAACACGCGTATTTTTATTCATCCCTTTGCCTCTCTTCTTTTCAAACACGGAAGCGGCAAACGGGAAAGAAAGGAGGATTTTTCATTGAAAAAAAGGAAACAAACACCGCCGAAACGCACAGCCATTCTGGTTTGCGTCACGGGTCAAAAAGATTGTGACCGGTTGATTCGTACCGGACGGAAGCTGGCGGATTCTCACGAAACGGAGCTTCAGGTGCTGTGTGTACAGCCGGCTGCTGCGGGATTGGGCACTGTGGAAGCTAGTGAAGAGCTGGAATATCTGAGACAGACCGCCCGCAACGCAGAAGCGGAAATGACGGTGTTTTTCCACGATGACGCAGCCCTAATTGCAGTGGGCTTCATCAAACAGGTGGGCGCGATTCATGTGGTGACCGGAATGGCAGAAGTGCCGATCAACGGCTTTGTGGATACCATCCATCGGATGGTTCCTTCGGTGCCGATTTCCATGGTTTCCAAAGAAGGCGTTATATATAATATATGTCCTGATTCCGCAGACTGTGGGCCGCAGCTGCAAACGGTGCCGGAACAGGCATAAGCAGTTTTTTTTACATCATAGGAAAATGGCCTGAGGAGATTGTCTTCAGGCCATTTTTAAAGGGTTACTGCGGTATTGAAAAAGAAGAGGAACGAGAAGGGTTGGAGGAAGCTTGAAACTGTCTGTATTTTACGATCATATCCGGGAGGCTGCCGATCAGACGGGCTTGCCGTTGGCGCACATTTGCCGTCTGGCCCGAGAAGCGGGGATTTCAGGAGTAGAGGTGAACCTGACCGACGTGGAGGAGTCGGGAGAGGAGCTGCTCTCTCTGCTGGACAAAGCAGGGCTGGCAGTGACCCGCCTGTGCTGTTATGGGGATTTTGGCCGGGAACCGGATTCCCCCGGTATTTCCCGGATGATTGCAGCGGCGAGGGATTGCCGGTGTTCGGAAATCCTCATCATTCCCGGATTTCTTCGGGAAGGGGAGGACCGGGAAACCCATCTGGCCAATATGAAAAAAGGACTGGAAACCCTCTGTGCCTGTGCTTCGGAAAAGGGAATCCATGTGGGCATGGAGGACTATGACGACAAAATCGCGACCTTTTCCACCTGTCAGGGGCTGAAATGGTTTCTGGAAAACGTGCCGGGTCTTCACTGCGTGTTTGACACAGGTAACTTTCTGTACAGCGAGGAGGACGTGCTGGAAGCTTATGAGGAGCTGAAACCCTGGATTCGGCAGGGAATTCACTGTAAGGACCGTACCTGGCTGTATCATGGGGACGAAGAGCCAAAGCTGACTGTTTCCGGAAGAGCCATGTATGCCTGTGCAGTAGGAAGCGGTTGTCTGCCGGTGGGGGAGATTGTTACCCGTTTGCTGAAAAAGGGATGGAATGGCATCTTTACCATCGAGCACTACGGAACCTCCGACCAGCTGGGCTGTATGCTGGAATCTGCCCGTTGGCTGCGGGAACTGGAAAGTACCCTGTCGGAAAACTGAAAACGCATCACAGCGCAGAAATGGCTGCCGGAGGTTTTTCCGGCAGCCATTTTGGTCAGTGTTTTTTCCAGAGACGGGAGATGCATTTCAAAAGCAGGCAGATGCCCGTCAATAGCAATCCGGCGGAAATCAGGATCTGTCCGTAGGTCTGTTTTCCGGTTTTTCTGCGGGGCTTTCGTGCAATGTAAACTGCGGTGGGGCCGTCTGCTCCGCTGATACTCACAACATCTTTCATTAGGTCTCCTCCTGTTCTCCCAGCAGTTCCAAAATCCGTCTGGCCACCACAATACCCGGAGCACCGGCGGGAATCACCAGATCAGCGGCGGCTTCATACAGGGGCATCCGTTTGGCGTGGAGCTCCGCAATAAATTCCCGGCGATCCGGACGCTGAAGCAGCGGGCGCTGGGTGTCGGATTTCAACCGCTCCTGCAAAGCTGCCAGCGGAACGTCCAGCAGCAGGATTTTACCGCTCTGACGGAGCAGGCGGACATTTTCCGGATTCAGTACCGTACCGCCGCCGCTGGCAATGACCAGCCCGTTTTTCTGAGAAAGTGCCCGGGCAGCATCCGTCTCCATTTGCCGGAAAGCGCTTTCGCCCAGAGCAGCGAAGATTTCCCGTACGGTTTTCCCCTGCTCTTTTTCGATATAGGCATCCATATCCACCAGTTCCCGCCCGGAAAGAGCAGCCAGACGGCGTCCGACGGTGGTTTTTCCGCAGCCCATAAAGCCGCACAAAATCAGATTTTCTTTCATTTGGCTTCCTCCCGGAACCGCCGCTCCATTTCCTCAGCGGCCTCCTGTGTCAACTGCGCCATGTCCTGCGGACGGAATGAGGCGCCATACCAGATTTCATGGGCAGCAGCTGCCTGCCAGACCAGCATGGCCATACCGTGGACCACCGGAATTCCCAGCTTTCGGGCAGTTTTCAGCAGCAGGGTGTCGTGAGGATTGTACACCGCGTCGAAAACGGCGCCGCAGCGGGAAATGACGGTTTCCGAAACGGCACACCGGTCTGTATGGGGATACATTCCCACACTGGTGCAGTTGAGAAGCAGATCATAGCTCAGTTTGTTTAAACAGGCCTCTGTACGGCTTTCCAGCAAAGAATAAGGGATTGCCGTATAGTTTCCTTTTTTTCCCAGTTTCTCGGCGTACAGGGCCAGAGAAGCGCACAGTTCGCGGGCTTTTTCGAGGCTTTCTTCCCGCACGGCAAAAGTCAGATCAGGGGTGTCGCAAACTTCCGTAAAAGCAAAGGCAATGGCCCGGGCCGCTCCGCCGCTGCCAAGAAGCAGACACCGGCCTTTTGGGGAAATTCCTGTGGCTTCCAGTGCTTTGAGACAGCCGATGCCATCGGTGGTATAGCCTGTGGCAATTCCGTTTTCCATGGAAACGGTGTTGACAGAACCAAAAGCCGCCGCCTGGGGACTGCATGCATCCAGCAGAGGAAGAATGGCCTGTTTGTGAGGAATCGTGATATTCAATCCCCGCAGCTGTTTCAGCCGGGACATGGAATCCGCCAGGTCCTCAGGGGCAATGTCCATGGACTGATACTCCGGAGCCGCTTTTCCGGAAAGATGAAATAGACGGCTGTGGATAAATGGGGACATGGTGTGACCAATAGGATGGCCGATAACCGCAAATTTGTCAGAAGATTTTATGCACATTCTACAAATCCCTCCTTTGTTACTAAAAACAACCGGAAAAAAACACAATATTTTTCAATTTGATATTGACAAAGGCTCTTTTTGCTAATAATATTTTGATATGGAAAGCGCAAATCCGCCCGCTGCCATGTACAGACAGGGGAAAGAAACTGTCTGGATTGTAGCACATTCGGTCGTGATTTGTCCATAGGTATCCTGCCAGAGCAGCTTTGAAAAACAGAGCCGCTTTGGACTATTAGGCAAAGGAGGCAACTGATTATGGTATTTGAGAAGGTAAAGGCAATCCTCAGCGAGCAGTTCGACGTGGAAGAGGATACCATCACCAACGACACCACCATCACCGAGGACCTGGGTGCAGATTCTCTGGACGTGGTAGACCTTCTGATGTCCATCGAGGATGAGTTTGAGATCGAAGTGCCCGACACCGAGATTGAGAACATCAAGACCGTCGGTGAGCTGGTTAAGTACATCGAAGATCACGTCTGATCCTCTGTCCGAAGGACATTTGGTCCGCTGTGGCCCCTGATATTGGGGGGCCGCAGCGGATTTTTGCGTTGTTGGCACAAAAAGAAATTGTGCCGAAAGCTCTGTTTCCCGGTTGAAATCCTGAGAATGAACCGGTATAATAAGAAGGATTCCAGCGGCTGCGGCCGCTAATTTTATCAACAAAGGAGAGTTAAACCTGTTGAGTGATTTTTCATTCCTGACCGACGGCGTTGTGTACATGGTTCAGCACTGGAACATGCTGATTATGTGGCTCATCGGCGGCCTGCTGATCTGGCTGGCCATCAAAAAGGACTTTGAGCCTGCGCTGCTGCTGCCCATGGGCTTCGGCGCTATTCTGGTCAACCTGCCTCTTCCCGGTGTGCTGGGGGAAAACGGTATTGTGCAGTGGCTGTTTGAGCACGGTATCGAAGCTTCTGAAGCCTTCCCGCTTCTGCTGTTTGTGGGTATCGGCGCCATGATCGATTTTGGCCCGCTGCTTTCCAACCCCAAAATGCTGCTGTTCGGCGGCGCTGCACAGTTCGGCATTTTCTTCACGGTCCTGCTGGCAGTCCTGCTGGGCTTTCCGCTGAAGGACGCCATGAGTGCCGGTGTCATCGGTGCGGCAGACGGTCCTACCTCCATTCTTGTTTCCCAGCAGCTGCAGAGCAGCTATATGGGCGCAATTGCGGTTGCGGCATATTCCTATATGGCGCTGGTCCCCATTATCCAGCCCATGGCCATCCGTCTGGTTACCACCAAAAAAGAGCGCCAGATCCGGATGCCCTATAATCCCCAGTCCGTTTCCCGCACCACCAAGATTCTGTTCCCCATCGTGGTAACCCTCATTGCCGGCCTGATTGCCCCCTCCTCCGTTGCACTGGTGGGCTTCCTCATGTTCGGCAACCTGATCCGTGAGTGCGGCAAGCTGGAAACCCTGTCCCAGACGGCACAGGGACCGCTGGCAAACCTGATTACCATTTTCCTGGGCATTACCATTGCCTTCCAGATGCAGGCGGATATGTTCCTCAACTGGGGCACCCTGCTGATTATGGCATTGGGCCTGGTGGCCTTTATTTTCGACACCATTGGCGGCGTGGTATTTGCCAAGATTCTCAACCTGTTCCTGCCCAGGGAGAAGAAGATCAATCCCATGGTGGGCGGCGCAGGTATCTCTGCCTTCCCCATGAGCGCCCGTGTGATTCAGAAGATGGCGCTGAAAGAGGACAATCAGAACCACCTGCTCATGCACGCCGTGGGCGCCAATGTGGCCGGTCAGATCGGCTCTGTGGTTGCAGGCGGCATCATCCTGTCTCTGGCAAGAATCTGGGGGTTGATGTAATATGAAATGGATGATTTTGAACACTCTGGCAAAGGCATTTGACAGCGCGCTGGGTCCGGTCCAGACGGAGGACATTATGAGCGCACTGGAACTGATGGGCAAGGGAATGCTGGGCATCTTCATCGTAATGGTGCTGATCTTCATTCTCATTTTCTGCCTGAACCGTTTTACGGGCAACAAAAAAGAGGACTGATTCCACGGGGGAAGCCCTCGCATTTTATCAATAAGGAGCGATTGCTTTGGCACAGCAGAAAAAAATGGTGGAAGCTATCACGTCCATGGACGAGGACTTCTCCAAATGGTATACCGATATCGTGAAAAAGGCGGAGCTGATGGATTATTCCAGCGTCAAGGGCTGCATGGTCATTGAGCCCTATGGCTACGCCATCTGGGAAAACATCCAGAAGGATCTGGATGCCCGGTTCAAGAAAGTGGGCGTACAGAATGTGTACATGCCCCTGTTTATCCCCGAGAGCCTGCTCCAGCGGGAAAAGGACCATGTAGAGGGCTTTGCCCCCGAGGTGGCCTGGGTTACCCATGGCGGCCAGGAAGAGCTGGCAGAGCGCCTGTGCGTGCGCCCCACCAGTGAGGTGCTGTTCTGTGAGCACTATCAGAAGGTCATCAAGTCCTGGCGCGATCTGCCCAAGCTGTACAACCAGTGGTGCAGCGTGGTTCGCTGGGAAAAGACCACCCGTCCCTTCCTGCGTTCCTCCGAGTTTCTGTGGCAGGAAGGCCACACCATGCATGAGACCGCAGAAGAGGCTCAGGAAGAGACCATGCGGATGCTGAAAATCTATGAGGCCTTCTACCGCGAGACTCTGGCGATTCCCGCTGTGACCGGCAAAAAGACCGAGAAGGAGAAGTTCGCCGGTGCAAAGGCCACCTATACCATTGAGCCCATGATGCACAACGGTGTGGCTCTCCAGGGCGGCACCAGCCACTATTTCGGCGACGGTTTCGCCAAGAGCTTCGGCATTGCCTTCACTGGCCGCGACAATACCCTTCAGACCCCGCATCAGACCAGCTGGGGCGTTTCCACCCGTATGATCGGCGCCATCATCATGGTACACGGCGACGACAACGGTCTGGTACTGCCGCCCCGTATTGCGCCCATTCAGGTAGTCATCGTGCCCATCGCACAGCATAAGCCCGGCGTTCTGGAAAAGAGCCGTGAGCTGGCAGATCGTCTGGGTGAGCAGTTCCGCATCAAGCTGGACGACAGCGAGCAGTCCCCCGGCTGGAAGTTCAGCCAGTATGAGATGCAGGGCGTGCCCCTCCGTCTGGAAATCGGACCCAAGGATCTGGAAAAGAACCAGTGTGTACTGGTGCGCCGCGACAACCGCGAGAAGATCTTTGTTTCTCTGGATGAACTGGAGACCAAGATTCCCGAGCTGCTGCAGGCTGTTCACGACGGTATGTATGAGCGTGCTCTCCAGAACCTTCATGACAAGACCTTTGTGGCCCACACTCACGAGGAGTTCCTGGACATCGCCGCCAATAAGCCCGGCTTTATCAAGGCCATGTGGTGCGGCGACGCAGCCTGTGAGGACAAGCTGAAGGAAGAGACCGGAGGCGTCAAGTCCCGCTGCATCCCCTTTGAGGAGGAGCATCTGGACGACGTGTGCGTGTGCTGCGGCAAGCCCGCCAAGCATATGGTATACTGGGGCCGTCAGTACTAATTGCTTCTTTCTGAAACGAATATAAAAGAAGGACGTATTTCGGCTTTTTTCGGCCGGGATACGTCCTTTTACTTGCCTTTTTGCTGGCGTTTTGCTATAATATTTCCGTTCTTACAGCAAATAATTTTGGGAAGGATGATACAAAATGCAGGTGTACGCGATTCTCATGACCGTGGCTGCACTGGTATTTCTGGGCGTGGGACTGCTGGTTTATAAAGGAAAACCCCATTTGCTGTTTAAAGTGGGGAAAAAAGTGGACCGGGCTGTTTTCGGAAAAGCAGTGGGACGTCCGCTGCTGGTGATGGCCGGCGTTTGTGTGCTCAGCGGTGTTGTGGGGCTGATCGGCGGAGAGAGTGCAGCTTCTATCTATACGACGGTGGGCGTATTTGTTGCAGGATTTCTGGCCTGTTTTGTGTGGATGGAGATTATCAAAAAGCGCCATCAGGTCAAATAAAAGAAAACGTGAAACAAGCGCAGAGCGGGTGTTCCGTTCTGCGCTTGTTTTTTTGATAGATTTATGCCAGCAGCTGGTTGATATAGTATTCCACACTGTCCACGGTTTTGGAAATCTGCGCCAGTACCCCTTTTTCCGCGGAAACCGGTGCGGCTCCGTGAAAAGCGGTCAGCATGGGCAGGTCGTTGTGACCGTCTCCAATGGTGTAGATGTCGTCCGGGTTCCAGCCCTTTGCCTCTGCAATCCTTCGGATTCCCTCTCCCTTGTTGGCGCCGAAAGCAGTGGTGTCCACATAGTTCCGGTTGACATGGGAAGCGGTAATGCCCGGATAGGTTTGGGTCAGGCCCGCAGCAAACCGGTGGGCTTCCGGGGAATCGGCGGATACGGTGCTGATTTGCAGAATGCCGGTCAGCTGACACATTTCTTTCGCTTCCAGCTTGCCCAGATTGCACACAGTGGGCCAGGCTTTGTCCCAGAAGGGATCTCCGGAACGGTGAATATGGATAGCGAGGCCCTCCCGGGTTGCTGCAAGATACAGGGGCATGTCGTCCAGTTCCGGCAGGGAAAGGATTTCCCGGGCGGTGTCATCCGGCAGGGCAGCGGACCACAGGAGTTTCCCGTCCGGCTCGTGGATGGAGGCGCCGTTGACACAGACCAGAAAGTCCACCGGAATTTGGTACTGTTTCAGCTCCGGCAGAAACAGATGATAGGGCCGTCCGGTGACGATGCCAAACTGATTTCCGGCCTTTTGCCAGCGAAGAACCGCTTCGATATTTCGGTAAACGGAGTCTCCTCCGGTGTTAAAGGTTCCGTCAAAATCAGAAGCCAGAATTTTCATGGGAATTCCGTCCTTTCCTGCGGCGGTGCCGCTTTCATGATGATGGTGTCTTCAGTATACCATTTTTCAGCCTGAAATGCAAAAACGGCGCTGTGAAAATGGGGGCTTTCCGTTGCATTTTGGTCGGGAATGTGATAAAATGACTCCGAAAGTTAGGTCGGCCTAACAAAAGCCGGGTTTTCTGATACAAAGAAAAAAGAAAGGAAAGACCTGTTCATGAGACTATGTGACGGTATACCGGGAAAGACCTATCGGGTGCTGGATCTACAGCTTGCCATGCAGATGGAACGGCGGCTGGAAGCGCTGGGACTGACCCCCGGCGGACATATCGAAATTCTGGGTAAAAAGCCCCGGGGCGCGGTGATTGTCAAATTTCGCGGTTCCCGGTTTGCCCTTGGCAGGAACATGGCGGAAAAAATCCATGTGGAGGAGGTGCCTGCAAAATGAAAAGCGAAAAAACTTCCGGTTCTGATACCCGGATGAAAACCATCCGGGTGGGATTCATTGGAAACCCCAACTGCGGCAAAACCACCCTTTTCAACGCCTATACCGGCGCCAACCTGAAAGTGGCCAACTGGCCTGGCGTAACCGTGGAAAAGGTAGAGGGCTCCATGATTTTTCAGGGAACCCGGATTCAGCTGGTGGATTTGCCCGGCATTTACAGCCTGACTTCCTATACCATGGAGGAAAAGGTTTCCCGGGAATACATCCTCAGCAATGATGTGGATGTAATTGTGGATGTGGCCGATGCTTCGGCACTGGAGCGGAACCTGTATCTGACGTTACAGCTTATCGAACTGGGAAAACCGGTGGTGCTGGCGCTGAACATGATGGACATTGTCCAGAAGCGGGGTATGGAAATTGATATGCACCGTCTGCCGGAAATGCTGGGCATTCCGGTCATCGCCGTCAGCGCCCGGAAACGCCGGGGGCTGGATGTGCTGATGCACGCGGTGCTCCATCACAGCGACCACAGGGAGCAGACCCCCCTGATTCACCATCACAGCCGGAAATCCCGTCATCTCCACGACCACCACGACGAATTTGCCATGGTGTACAGCGATGAGATCGAGGATAAAATTGACATTGTCAAGGAAGAGCTGAAACAGAAGTACCCCAATATGACCAACCACCGTTGGCACGCCATGAAAATTCTGGAAGGTGACCCGGTAATTCTGGAGAAATATCCCGTTGCCCTTCCCAAAGGGCTGGCGGACTCCTGTGGTCAGGAGATTATCAACGAGAAATATGACTTCATTGAGGAAATCATTCAGGAAACGCTGGTCAACCGGGATACCAAAGCAGCCCGCACGGACCGGATCGACCATTTTCTGACCCATCGGTGGCTGGGATTCCCGATTTTTCTGGGAATCATGGCGCTGGTGTTCCTGCTCACCTTTACGCTGGGCGACTGGCTGAAAGAGTACATGAGCCTGCTGCTGGAATGGATTTCGGAATCCCTGCGCGGCGGTATGGAAGCGGCTTCGGTCAATGAAATGCTGATTTCACTGGTGGTGGACGGCATTGTTTCCGGTGTGGGCGGAATCCTCACCTTCCTGCCCAATATCATTATTCTGTTTCTGGCGCTGGCCTTCCTGGAGGACAGCGGCTATATGTCCCGGGCTGCCTATGTGATGGACGGGATTATGAGCCGTCTGGGGCTTTCCGGAC
>ERZ791934.2479-NODE-2479-length-11783-cov-36.822988_pt1 | contig 11783 bp, 7 predicted proteins | sample MGYA00510125_ERZ791934 | MGnify/ENA primary metagenome ERZ791934 (study PRJEB30046, sample SAMN00993240) | human gut metagenome | study: EMG produced TPA metagenomics assembly of the A metagenome-wide association study of gut microbiota in type 2...
TAACCTTCCGGCTAACGGGTTTCGTTGTTTTATAGTTATCTAAAGGAATGAGAGTAAAGCGTGATATCCTTGTTCAGGGGATATCATTACTTTTATGAGGGGGATAGTTGTTTATCAACTATCTGATACTTAGTATAAAGAGAAAATATGTCTAAAGTATGTTGAAAGAATAAAAGAATACGAAAATTTCTAAACAGAAGATTAATAAAACGGAAAAAGAGTTCTATACATTTGCGGTATTTATGGTATAATAGGCACGTTGTGCCTGCGAGCCGGGGCGGTATCGTCGGGTTTTATACAACATTTAATTAAGAATACTTACAATTTTAGAAGAAAAAGAACGAGGTGAGGTATGGAATATTTATCAGCTTTAAAAAAATCTGTTGTTGCCGGGTTGATGATCGGGATCGGCTGTACTGTTTTTTTGAATATGGACAATTCAATCGTGGCGTCATTTTTATTCGGATTAGGACTTTTTACGATTATCAATTTGGAATTGAATTTGTTTACCGGCAAGATCGGATATATCTGTAAAGAAAATTGTGCCGAGACATTGATTACTTTGGTCGGAAACGGAATCGGTGTTAATATTATGGCGTTTCTTATGAAACAAACCCGTGTCGGAGTAAGATTGGTTGAGAAGGCGGGCCCGATCGTAGAAACGAAATTGTCAGATACATATATTAGTTTGTTTTTGCTGGCTGTTTGTTGTGGAATGCTGATGTATATTGCCGTGGCAACATTTAAAAAACAGCCGAATATTTTAGGCACGATCGCAGTCTTTCTTTGCGTTTCGGTCTTTATTTTGGCAGGATTCGAGCACTGTATTGCAAATATGTTTTATTTTGGTCTTGTAAGTACACCGACAAAATATGCTGTTCCGCTTCTTATTATGATTCTCGGAAACAGTACGGGAGGTATTTTGCTGTGTAAGCTTACGCAGCATGTGCAGATTCAGAAAAACTCGGAAAATGCGTAATGCAGACAGTGATTTTCTTTGAGAATACATTTCCTGAAAAAAGGCGGATTTCAACCTGAACATACGATTTGTTCAGGTTGATTTTTTATATACGATACAATATAATGAAGCGGAGCAAAAGGAAAGGGGGTACGAAAATGTTAAAAGACAAAACAGTTTTGCTCGGAGTTACCGGAAGTATCGCTGCGTATAAGATCGCGTATCTTGCCAGTGCGCTGAAAAAGCTTCATGCGGACGTACATGTGCTTATGACGAAAAATGCGGTTAATTTTATCAATCCGATCACGTTTGAAACGCTGACGGGAAATAAGTGTCTTGTAGACACGTTTGACCGTAATTTTGAGTATAGCGTGGAGCATGTGTCTCTGGCAAAGAAAGCGGATATCGTAATGATCGCACCGGCAAGCGCCAACGTGATCGGGAAAGTCGCCCACGGCATAGCGGACGATATGCTGACAACAACGGTTATGGCATGCAGATGTAAGAAATTTATCGCGCCTGCGATGAACACGAACATGTATGAAAATCCTATCGTGCAGGACAACTTAAAGATCTTGCAGGTATACGGATACGGTGTTGTAGATCCGGCAGTGGGATACCTTGCATGCGGAGATACCGGAGCCGGAAAGATGGTTGAGCCGGACGTTCTGCTCGATGTCATTTTGCAGGAAATCGCATATGAAAAAGATCTGGCAGGTTTGAAGATCCTTGTAACGGCAGGCCCGACACAGGAAGCGGTCGATCCGGTACGGTATATTACAAACCATTCTACCGGAAAGATGGGTTATGCTATTGCAAAAATCGCATCAAGGAGAGGCGCTGAGGTGACGCTCGTATCAGGGCCAACTGCCGAGGAAGAACCTGCATTTGTAAATGTTGTAAATGTATGTTCCGCAAAGGAGATGTTCGAGGCAGTTAAGGAACGGGCGCAGGAACAGGATATCATTATCAAAGCGGCAGCAGTGGCGGATTACAGACCGAAACACATAAGAGGCAGCAAGATGAAAAAGACAGAAGACGGATCGGATCTGACGCTTGAGCTGGAACGCACAGACGATATTTTGGCTTATCTCGGAGCACACAAAAAGCAGGGGCAGTTTTTATGCGGGTTTGCAATGGAAACGGAAGACTTGATTGCAAATGCAAAAAGAAAACTGGAAAAGAAGCGGCTTGACATGATCGCCGCAAACAGTCTTCGTGTGGAAGGCGCAGGATTCGGCGGAAATACAAATGTCGTAACGGTCATCACGAAAGAGAAGGAAGTTTCACTCGGAAAAATGACAAAAGAGGAGACAGCCGCAGAACTTTTGACGATGATTGCAGAAGCCAGAAAAGTCTGATAAGAAACAGACAAAAAGCAAATGTATTGTATCCCGAAAGGGAACGATAAGAAGCAGACAAAAAGCAAATGTATTGTATCCCGAAAGGGAATGATAACAAGGAGGCAGACATGGAAAACAAAACAGTAACAGAAAACAGCACAGTATCATGTGCGGAAGAAATGAATACGGCAGAAGTATACGGCTCAGATCAGTATGCAGCGGATCTAAAGACCGCGAGCAAAGATCGGCAGACGTCGGGGAAACAGCGCTCGTCAAGTAAATTCAGTACAATGAGTATGGTTCAGGTGGCAATATTCGGAGCTGTCATATGTGTGATGGCTTTTACCCCTTTCCTCGGATATATCCCGCTTGGATTTACCCGTGCGACGATCATACATATCCCGGTTATTATCGCTTCGCTTTTGATGGGACCGAAAAAAGGCGGAGCTTTAGGATTCCTTTTTGGATTGACAAGTTTTATTAACAATACGATGAATCCGACACCGACATCGTTTGTATTTACTCCGTTTTACAGTATTGCAGGCGTAAGCGGCGGATGGGGAAGTGTGATTATCTGTTTTCTTCCCCGCATACTTGTGGGAATTATACCGTATTATGTATATAAGCTTATCATTCGTTTTTCAAATGAAAAAACAAAAAAGACCGGTGTGTCAAGCATTGGACTTGTGACTGCAGGCGTGGCGGGCGCAATGACAAATACGCTGCTTGTTATGAATCTGATTTTTCTGTTTTTCAGGGAAGCATATGCATCGGCAAATAATGTGGCGGTATCGGGCGTATACACATTTATTCTTTCTATTATCGGGATAAACGGCGTTCCGGAAGCAATCGTGGCAGGTGTGCTGACTTTATGTATCGGAAGAGCGCTTTTGAAAAAGAATGTAAGAGAAAGGCTTGGTTTTAGAAATGATATTGGCTATTAATATCGGAAATACAAACACCGTGCTCGGCTGCATTGACGGCTCAAAATGCGTGTTCGTAGAACGGATTTCAACTGTTAAGACAAAGACGGAACTGGAGTATGCGATCGATATTAAAAACGTACTCGACATCTACCATATTAAAAAGGCAGATTTAGAAGGCGGTATCATTTCGTCGGTTGTTCCGCAGATTACGATGGTTGTAAAAGCTGCGGTTGAAAAGATTTTAAAAAAGGAAGTCCTTATCGTAGGCGCGGGGATCAAGACCGGATTAAATATCAGGATCGACAATCCGGCGCAGCTTGGCAGCGACCTTGTTGTCGGAGCGGTGGCAGGGATTGCGGAATATCCGACGCCTCTTCTTATTTTTGATATGGGTACGGCAAACACGGTTTGTGTTATAGATAAAAACCGAAACTATATCGGCGGCATGATTTATCCGGGGATCGGAGTTTCTCTTGATTCCCTTACAGCCAATGCGTCTCAGCTTGGCGGGATCAGTCTGGAAGAACCGGGGCATATTATAGGAAAAAATACGGTGGACTGTATGAAAAGCGGTATCGTTTACAGCAGCGCTGCGGCGATCGACGGGTTGATCGATCGACTGTCAGAAGAAGTGGACGGCGATGTAACGGTAGTTGCGACAGGGGGAGTGGCGGAAAAAATCATTCCTCATTGCAGAAGAAAGATTATTCGAGACGATGATCTTGTTTTGAAAGGACTGGAAATCATCTATCGGAAGAACTGCAGGTGACAGATCGGAGAAAATCGACCTGTGTATAAGGTAAATATAACGTAAAAAGAGAAAAGAATAGACGCGGTATAGACTATATATACAAAAAATGGCTGCGGCTATCCTTGAATTTATGTGTAAAAAAGCGAAAATATAAAAAACTTACTATTTTAAATCATAAAAATATAACAAAATATAATAAAAGTGTGATATGATAAACAGTACAACGTAGCATCGGAGTATTCGGCTTAATTTATTTATGGCTGTACTTCTGTGCGAATTTAAAGGAGGAAAAAGATGAAAAGGAAGCTTTCAAAAGCAGGCGGGAAAGCGTTATCTGTCGCACTTGCGATGGCGACTGTTGTATCGGCAGCTCCTTTCTCTGTAGCGGCCGAGGATAACGTTGCTTTGGCACAGACACAGGAAACGGAGGGAAATGCTTTGCGTTTGTGGTATGATGAAGAGGCGCCCAATTCGTATACGGGGTGGGAGCAGTGGGCTCTTCCGCTTGGAAACAGCGCGATTGGAGCCAGTGTGTTTGGCGGTGTTCAGACAGAGCGAATTCAGTTGAATGAAAAGTCGCTTTGGTCCGGCGGTCCTTCAGACAGCCGACCGGAATATAACGGCGGTAATATTGAATCAAAAGGTCAGAACGGCAAGGTTATGGCACAACTGAAAGAGAAACTGAAAAGCGGACAAGGGTTTGACAGTAATCTTGCAGGACAGCTTATTGGAGTCAGTGATGACGCCGGAGTACAGGGATACGGATATTATTTAAGTTATGGCAATATGTATCTGGATTTTAAAAATGTTACAAAGAATAACGTTTCGGGATATTCGCGCGATCTGGATCTTCGCACGGCGGTAGCCGGAGTGAATTATGATCTCAACGGAGCGCACTATACAAGAGAAAACTTCGTAAGCTATCCTGACAACGTTCTTGTAACACGTCTGACTGCAACAGACGGCGGAACGCTTGATTTTGACGTTCGTGTAGAACCGGATGAGGAAAAAGGCGGAAGTCAAAACCAGCCGGGAGCAGATTCTTACGCGAGAACATTTGACAAAAAAGTATCCGACAATGCAATCGCGATCGACGGACAGCTTACAGATAACCAGTTGAAGTTCAGTTCTTATACGAAGGTAATCAAAGATGACGGAACGGCGGGGCAGATCAAAGACGACTCGAAAAACGGTAAGATCACGGTAAGCGGCGCGAAAGCGATTACGATCATTACTTCCATCGGAACGGATTATAAAAACGATTATCCGAAATACCGTACAGGCGAGACAAAAGAACAGCTCGCTGCTTTGGTAAAAGGATATGTATCCGGAGCTGAGGCGAAAGTAAAAGCCGGCGGATATGAGACGTTAAAAGAAGATCATGTAAATGATTACGATCATATTTTCGGAAGATTAGATCTTAACATCGGACAGGCAGTGTCTGACAAGACAACGGATAAGCTGTTGGAGGCATATAAAAAAGGAACGGCTTCCGAAACAGAAAAACGTTATCTGGAATTGATGCTCTTCCAGTACGGACGTTATCTGACGATGGGATCATCGAGAGAGACTCCTGTGAACGAAGACGGAACGAAGAATGAAAGAAGAGCAACTCTTCCGTCGAACTTGCAGGGAATCTGGGTCGGAGCGAATAACTCCGCATGGCATTCGGACTATCATATGAATGTCAATCTGCAGATGAACTACTGGCCGACATATACGACGAATATGGCGGAATGCGCAGAACCGCTGATCGACTATGTAGATTCGCTCAGAGAGCCGGGACGTATTACGGCGAAGATTTACGCAGGAGTTGAAAGTACGGAAGCAAATCCTGAAAACGGATTTATGGCGCATACACAGAACAACCCGTACGGATGGACGAACCCGGGCTGGGTATTTGACTGGGGATGGTCTCCGGCAGGCGTTCCGTGGATTCTTCAGAACTGTTGGGAATATTATGAGTTTACGGGAGATACAGAGTACATGCAGACTCATATTTACCCGATGATGAAAGAAGAAGCGACGCTCTACGATCAAATGTTGATGCGCGATAATGATGGAAAGCTTGTATCTGTTCCGAGTTATTCACCGGAGCACGGACCGAGAACTGCAGGTAATACATATGAGCATTCGTTGATCTGGCAGTTATATGAAGATACGATCACAGCGGCAGAGACTTTGGGAGTTGACGAAGCGAAAGTCGCACAGTGGAAAAAGAATCAGGCTGACTTAAAAGGACCGATCGAGGTCGGTGCCAGCGGACAGATCAAAGAGTGGTATAACGAGACAACGTTAAATACAGATGAGAACGGTAATCAAATGGGACAAGGATATGGTCATCGTCATATTTCCCATATGCTCGGATTATATCCGGGAGACTTGATCGCTCAGAGCGACGAATGGCTGGCGGCAGCGAAAGTATCGATGCAGAATAGAACTGATGAAACGACAGGATGGGCAATGGCTCAGCGTGTCGCAACATGGGCGAGACTTGCAGAAGGCGATAAAGCATACGACGTATTGTCCAAAATGGTCACGAGCGGCAAGATCATGACAAACCTGTGGGATACACACGCTCCGTTCCAGATCGACGGAAACTTCGGTTACACAGCGGCAGTTGCGGAAATGCTTGTTCAGAGCAACATGGGTCACATCGACCTGATGCCTGCAGTTCCGAAAGCATGGGGAACAGGTAATGTGAAAGGTCTGCTTGCCCGCGGTAATTTTGCGGTTGATATGGCATGGGCAGACAACAAACTGACAGAAGCTTCGATCCACTCTAATAACGGCGGAGAAGCGGTTGTTCAGTACGCAAATCTTTCACTTGCAACTGTAAAAGACAGTGACGGAAACCTCGTTGAGATCACACCGGTGACTTCAGATCGTATTTCCTTCAATACAGAAGCAGGAAAGACATATACGATCACTGCTATCCCTGATAATACATTAGCTGCAGCTCCTACAGGTCTTAAGGTAACGAAGATCAAAGACGGAGAGACAGTTCTTACATGGGATGCGGTCAAAGCCAGAACAGAAGTATCTTATAATGTATACCGTCAGATTGAAGGCGGCGAGTGGGTACAGGTTCAGACAGAACTGAAAGCGACAGAATGGACAGACACAGACGCTTGGGATGTGCTCGGAACATTGAAGTACAAAGTTACGGCTGTGATCGACGGAAAAGAAAGTGAGTTCAGTTCGGAAGCAACGGTAGATGACTGCCGTAACATGATCGGCATGATCGACGATCAGGACGAACGTATCAAATATACAGGAAGCTGGGGCAACTGGATCAGCCAGGAAGGAAACTACGGCGGTTCAGTGAAATACTTAGAAGACCCGACAGGAACAGAGACAGCGGAACTTACATTCTGCGGAACGGGTATCGAAGTATTCTCCTGTACACAAAACGACAGAGGTAAAGTTGAAATCTCTATCGACGGAGAAGTATGGGCAACAGCAGATACTTATTCGGCAACTCAAAAAAGACAGGCAAAAATATTCTCTACAGAAGAGCATAAAGATAAGACGCTTGAATACGGAATCCATACGGTTAAAGTTCGGGCGATGGGCGAGAAAAATGCATCTGCAAGCAGAGATAAAGTAGAGCTTGACGCGTTTAACGTATTGAATACAGAAGCGGCGCGGGTTGAAAAAGTAGAGGTAGCATCTGCAAGCGGAATGACAACAGTAAGCAAAGCCGGATCGACGCTTCAGATGAAAGTGGCAGTAACTCCTGCAGAGGCGATCAATAAAGGTGTTACGTGGTCTGTTACAACAAAATCAGGCAGCGCGGCAGCTACGATCGATGAAAACGGACTTCTGTCAACAGGAACGGCAAACGGCGTCGTGACAGTAAAAGCGACATCGAAAGAAAATGCCGAAATCTCAGGCACATGCGAGATTACAGTTGCAATCCCGGATGTGACAGCGCAGTCAGAGATTATCGAGGACTGCTCGGATGATAAGAACTCCAAGAATCCGAAGATCACATGGAGTGAAACAGGCTGGGATAATCCGTACAAAGGAGAAGCTGATAAGCACCACGGCGGAACTAAGACGGAGACAAGTACAGAAGGAGCATGGTTTAGCTATACATTTACAGGAACAGGCATTAAGTTCTATGCTCAGAAAAATAATACACAAGGCAAATTTACTGTAGAACTGGATGGACAGCCGGCAGGCGACGCAGTTCTTTGGGAAGAAAAATCAGGCGGATCACCGCAGCAGTGCGTATTTGAAAAGACAGGTCTTGAAAATACACAACATACGATTAAGTTTACAGCGGCAAGTGATCATGGCAATAGGAATGTAAACATCGATTACCTTGAAGTGTTTGCTCCGGCAGCAGCTTCTGTTGACAAATCGGCGCTTCAGGCTGCGATCGAGAAATACAGCGGTCTGAATAAAGACGATTACGCAGAAAGTTTATGGAATGAATTTAAGAAAGCGTATGACGATGCCGTTAAAGGAATGAATGACGACAAGACGACAAAAGAGCAGGCTGATAAGCTTGCGGCAGACTTGAACGTAGCAGGTGCAAAGCTTGAAGCGGCAGAAATTCCGGCTCCGACGATTCCGGAAGATGCAAAAGCAACTGTAATGGGAGTTACAAGTACAGAAGCAACTGTTTCATGGACGAAACTTCCAAGGGCAGAGTCTTATAAAGTATATGCTGTAGAACATGCAGGAACAGCAAAAGCGCTGAAAGCAATTACAGATACTGTTCCGGAAAATGCAGGAGAACCTGTAACAACAGCAGAAACAACGGTACGGTTTACGAATCTGAAACCGGGTACATCTTATGTATTTATGATCGTAGGAGTAAACCACAATAAAGTAGAGTCGGAAAAAGCTCTTTGCAGCGAGCCGTTCACGACAGTGGCGGCGGCAGATGAAAAAGCTCCGGCACAGGTAAGTGGAATCAGCGTAGTAAAAGAAGGTGAAAAAGATGTGAAGATCACATGGACTCCGTCAGAAGATCCGGAAGGAAGCGAAGTTACATATATTGTATATGTAGACGGCGTGATCGTATCTGAAAGCGATAAGACAGAATATACATTGAAAAACGCGGATGAAAGCAAAGACTACAGTATCCGTATCGTAGCTGTAGATGCATCAGGAAACAAAGCTGTACCTGCAGTAATTAACCTGACGGTAGACGACTGGAATGCAAAGACAGTTGTAGGCGTAGAGAAACCTGCCGATCTTAAAGTGAAGAAAGGAACTGCTGCTGATAAACTGGATCTTCCGAAAACAGTAAATGTTACACTGGAAGGCGGTCGTGTTGCAGATGTACTTGAAGTAAAATGGACGACAGATAATTACAAAGCAGATCAGATCGGAACACAGACGCTGTCAGGAGAACTTCAGAAGAAGAAAGGCGTTAAGATTCCTGATAAGTTTAAGACAGTAACGATCAACGTAATTGTAGAAGAGAGCGAAGTAAATCCGCCGCAGCCGGAAGACAAAGTAGTTACAAAAGTAGAAGAACTTACTGATCTTACGGTTGAGTTCGGAACTTCAGTTGAGAAACTTGCTCTTCCGACAGAAGTAAAAGTAACATTAGATAACGAGACAGAAGACAAACTGTCAGTAGAGTGGAACACAGATGCGTATAAAGCAGACGAAGCGGGAACGTACGAACTGACAGGAACACTTCAGGCAAAAGAAGGAATTAAACTTCCTGACAACTTCAAGACAGTAACGATCAACGTAACTGTAGAAGAAAAAGGCGGAGAAGTAGACCCGCCGCAGCCGGAAGACAAAGTGGTTATAGCAGTAGAAAAACTTGCTGACCTTACTGTGAAATTCGGAACTCCGGCAGAGAAACTTGCCCTTCCGAAAGAAGTGAAAGTGACACTTGATAACAAGGCGAAAGATAAACTGTCAATCGTATGGAACACAGATGTGTATAAAGCAGACAAAGCAGGAACATATAAACTGACAGGAACACTTCAGACAAAAGAAGGAATCACAATTCCGGAAGAATTCAGGAAAGTAACGGTCAACGTGACTGTTGAAGAGAAAGGAAAAGTTCCTCCGACATCCGGCAAAGAGGAAGGAAAGAACAATTCCGGTGCGGTACAGACAGGCGACGATAAGAACGTATGGCTTCCGATCGCGGGTCTTGTGGCTGCAATCGCCGTTGTGGCGGCAGTTCTTATTATCAAAAATAAAAAGAAAAAATAAGAACAAAAATAAGAATAAAGTTTTCATAATATAATATTGTGAGGCGATATAAAAGAACCGATTCTCTTTTGGGAATCGGTTCTTTTGAAGTTGTAAAAAGAGAGTAAAGAGAAAAATTGGAAAACAGGAGAAAAAACTTGACAAATATTGTATAGAATATTAACATGAACAATGTTCATATTAAAAAAACTGAAAAGGGAAAGCGGGAAAGGAGAATAGAATAAAGAGGACGGAGATGGATTTAAGGTTAAGTTTGAGAATTTTAAGGTGAAGCATCTGCCTGATATGCGCAGGGTGGATTGGTTGAAGAAGAATGCGGAATAACACGTTGTGTTTATGTCACTTCAGGTAATAGAGCATAGAGTGGCTGTCCGGTCAGGAACAGCTATTCTTTGTGTTTTCTGATGGTATACTCCTTTCCGCAACCGGAACAGATGCCTGTGTGAACACAAATAGTTCCTCCGCACGTGCATCCCCACCGTTCTGCTTCCAATTGCAGGAACTTTTCCATACCTTCTTTTCGTATGAGGGCTAAATTTCCCATCAGCGACTCCACCATGGGATAAGTGTTGGCATACCAGATTTCTTTATCCGTCATTTCGCTACAAGGGAATTGTGGGCACTGGTCGCAAAAGCGGTCGGGTAGTGTTTGGCGAATATCGCAAACGGAGATTTTACAGTGATTGGCGCAATAGTCGGATTTTGTTTCGTTGGGACCCAGACAACCGGTGAAGGGATTCTCTTTTCGTAAGGTTTCGTGGCAGATGCCGCAATTAAGTCCGCAGGGGGCAATCATATTTTCCTTGAACATAGTACCAAGTGTTTGTTAGTGTTGCAAAGATACGGAAAAATAGAGTGTAACGAAGAATCTTTTTTTATTTAAGTAAAAAGATTCTTCGTTACACTCTATTTTTTTAATATCCTATGGTAAACCGTTCCTTATGATGTTTTTCCTGTTCCAGTTCATCCACTTCCATGACCTGGTGGATTCCTCCCAGTTCACCGGCCACCTGCCTGGCAATCCTTAAATCACAGGAGGGGTGGAGCCTGCTGTCAAATGTGACCGCATACACCTTTTTCCCTGTTTCTGCGGCCGCATCCGCAGCCACTTTCAGGAGGAGGCTGGAATCCACGCCGCCTGAAAACGCAAGGCAGATATCCTCAGAAACCAACTCCCTCATCCTGGTCTGAAGCATTTCCCTGTCGCCCATCCTCACAATCCTCTCCGCTCTGCTTCCAGGCGTACATCCTGGTACACAACCTTAAAATCTCGGCCCGTATCCCGGCAGATACGGCGCACCCCCTCATATTCCGGATAATAAAATTTCCTGCCTTTATAAGTGCACACTTTCACATCTGCCGGTCCGCAGGCCGTATCCACGGTCACCCTTTTTCTGGTAAGCACGGTCCTTGCCACAGGATACTGCCTGATTCCAATGGTCGTTGTATGGATCAGTACGATTTCCTCCAGCTTCTCCCGTTCTTCCCTCCTCCACAGGACAGACAGTGTGTAGGCAGGTCTGTTCTTTTTCATATATATCGGTGTGTACCACACATCCGCTGCGCCTGCCTCCAGAAGCAGTTCCATGACAAATCCCAGGATTTCCCCT
>ERZ791934.2491-NODE-2491-length-11703-cov-3.122768_pt1 | contig 11703 bp, 27 predicted proteins | sample MGYA00510125_ERZ791934 | MGnify/ENA primary metagenome ERZ791934 (study PRJEB30046, sample SAMN00993240) | human gut metagenome | study: EMG produced TPA metagenomics assembly of the A metagenome-wide association study of gut microbiota in type 2...
GCTCAGGTTCTTTTTCAGGTTCTTTTGTAGAGCTTTCGGAAGTGCTCTTTGGGGTATCACCAGAGCTGTCTCCGCCTGATCCGCAAGCTGTGAATGACAATGCCATAGTAGTAGCTAAAATAATAGTTAATAGTTTCTTTTTCATAATAGTACCTCTTTCTCCCGTACCTTATAACACCACATATATGTTAAGCCATCAGGCGTAACATCTTAAAAAATAATATCATCTTTATTACATATACCAATCACTTTTCCGATACATATAACGGTATCAGATTCACTTAATGGAATATTTTCAAAGTCATTATTTTTGCACACTAGTTCATTTTCGCCTAATTCTTTAATCATTAATTTTTCGTTAAGCAAAAATATTCCGGTATCCTTAATATCTACTTTTTCATGCTGGGATACGATTACCGTAGAACCATCCGGATAATCAGGTTCCATGCCGTGCCCCTGTATATCCATTAAAAAATCGCCTTTTGAGTATAACAGTGTATTAGGCAAATAAACTTGTCTCTTTTCTTCCAAAACTTCTTGAATTTGAATTATCTTGTTCATATCATGTCCCTCGTATTTATATATTATTGCATAAAGCTCATTCCGCATCCTTCGCATGCAGCATGCACATGTCCATTTATACTCGCTTTTATGGCTTTTGCCGTCTCACCGCATAATGGACATTCAAATTCCGAGTAATCACTATCCCTTGTCGAATTGATAGCAGCGTCTAAAAATTCTTTAACCTTCTTCATATCTATATCTATTGATTTCATTTTTTCTTCCTTTCTCTTATAAAACACAAATATTTTTAAAAATAGCATGAGAATCGTATTCGATTTCATCTGCATTATCCTTTTCAAAATCGTTTCCAGTCAGATGTTCATAAGCATGTAAAAAGCGTTCATATTGTTGTTCTTGCGACAATGATTCATCGATGAAAATAGTGTACGTCCCATCCTCGTTTGATACAACAGCTTCACGAACTTTCCCGGCAGGAAAAGAGATTAGTTTAATTTGATAATCAATCGTCAATATGACCTCGTTCCTTTCTTTTTAATGCCATTAACATTGTGTGCACTGCTTCCAAATCTTCTGGTTCAGCATCACGCGCAGCATCAAATAGCATCCTTAGTTCTTTGTTTTCAAAAATGTCTTGTGCAACTTTTCTGGTTTCTTCATTGAGATAATATACCTCACCACCTTCTTTTTCCTTTCCCGTCATTAAGTATTCAAGAGAAACATTGAAGTAATCTGCAAGTTTTTGAAGCTTGTCCTGCTTTGGAGTACTTATTCCTCTTTTCCAATCACTTAAGGTTGATTGTGATACCCCTGTTTCTTTACTTACTTTGTAGGGAGTTACGTTAAATTCTTGTAATAGTTTACTAAAAATCTCATACATTTTTTATTCACCTTTCACAAAAAAGTAATTACTAAAGAAAACCGTTGCCATGTCTATTGACAAAGCAAGATATCAGTAGTATAGTATGAGCATACACAAGAAAACCGGTGTAAATTTCAAGTGTATGCTACGGGAATATAATAATTTTATCTGGTAAATAAATACTATCATATTTCCGTAGTAATTTCAATCATTTAAATACGGAAAGGCGGTGCAAAAATGTACAAAAAATTTGCTGATTTATTAGCAAAAACAAACAAAACAGCGTATCAAGTATCTAAGGATACGGGAATTGCTCAATCATTATTATCTGATTGGAAGTTAGGGAGAATCAAGATTCTTGGAGCCAGTAAACTTAAAATTCTTGCAGAGTACTTCGGCGTATCAATTGAGTACTTCTTGGAGTAAGTACATAGTAACACAGGATGTGTCCCATAAAACGGACTCATCTATTACGGAAAGCATTACCAGAGAAAGAGAAGGGGGTGGGGTAGAGGTGAGAGATGTTATTGCAATTATACTATTACTGGTTGTGATATTATCAGCAATCAGTAGCTTTATTTCGATAATTTTTTATTGTGGAATCGGTATATTAGAGAAATTGTCCGGGCCAAAATACGCGCAAGCGACATGCCCACGGTGCAGCACAGCCGTGATAGAAGAATATTCTTTCATAAAACCACGGATGTGGACATGCCCATACTGCGGCATAAAAATTAAATATGAGAAAGCTGACTAAATCGGAGCTGATTTTGGTACAGAGGTATCTTGCTTAAAGTTTTCGGTAACAGCGTGACCAAATACAAGCCCATCATCGCGGTAAGAATAATCATAAAAATTAACGCTATTTAAATCCATTTTGACCTTATACGACTTACGCGATGTAGTTATAATAAGATCCACTTCTTTGGAACAGAGTATAAAAGAGTCTTGTCCAGGTTCATGAAAAGCGAGGTAACCGGCGAATGCACTGTATGGTTCTAGGACAAAAGGGGTGGTGGTAGATAATGTGTGATAATCAGTTCTTACTGTTTGGTCGCCGCGATTGGTCTCAATCACGTTTATGGGGTCTATGGTTAAAGTTCCACTTTCGTAGCCAGATGCAGTGATCGATGATTCATAGTGCCTAGATTCATATAGCTTTAAATCCAGAATTGATATAGGTAGCGAAGATTCATTTGAAAAGGAAAGAAACAAATAAAAAATTTCATCTATATCATTCCCCATTCTTTTCTTTGGAGTGATAATGAGTTTCATTTTTTCGGCTTTATTTTGAATGTATTTATCCCGTGCCAAAAAGATGACTGATATTGCAGATAAAAGAGTTGCTGTAACAGTAGCAATAGTAATAATGGTTTCCATCATGGGAAATTACCTCCAAAGGTTTTATAAAAAAATTCTACCATAGCATGAAGGAAAATTCAATTATTAGGAAATGGGGACGCATGATGTGTCCGGTTTGGAAAAACGGAAAATGAAAGAAGGTGATAACATGACGTTTCCAAAGCAAATAATGACGATCCCGGAATTGATGCAGATGGGATTCAGCCGGCGGGACTTGGAGAGATATTTTCGGTTGCCGGGCCAGAGATTCGCATGGCGAAAAAATTCTGTGTCGAACGTAAGAGGTCACATACTATTTGACACGGAATTGTTTGAGAAGCATTTAGAGAAGGAAAAGAACATGCAGGCCAAGGCCCGTCAGCCCAGGAGAAGCCTTGTTGGATAGAGAGGAGGTGCAGGGAATGCGGAAACGGCAGCGAGACCGCCCGATGTCGCTATGGGACTGGTGTTATGTAGGAGTGGCGCTGGCAGTATTATTCCTGATCGGGATAGCAACGTAAAAAGAGCGCTTACATAAGCCCGGCAAGGCGTAAGCACTCAGATAAACAATCAACTTTATTGTATACCAGATGGAGGATTTTGTAAATGAGTAAATGGAGAGTAGTAAGAGGTATTAACCCAAACAAGTACGATGCCCTCATAGATGCAGGGTGCAGATACATGAATAGTAAAGCGTTTCCAGTGATTGAGGAGTTGGCGGCAATAATTGGTTTAGAAGAAATCCCAGAGGAAGAACTGTGCAGTGAACAAGTCACTGAAATGGAAGACGGTGAGTAACACATGTACGGAAATAAATATATATGTGAATACTGTGGGGCATACAACGACCCCGATGAACACTGTGAATGTCAATCAAAGCGTGACACTGCCATAAGGAAAAGACACGCCAAAAACGAAATTATAAGAAAATTGGAGGAATCAGAATGGATGCAGGAAGAATTAAAGATTTGCTATTAGGAACTGGTCGTGCAGGAATGAGTGATCTGATTAAATATATGGATGAATATGGCTTTTTTACAGCTCCGTGCAGTACAAGCTATCATCTGGCAAAAGAAGGCGGACTTGCCGAACATAGCTTGAACGTCTTTACGGTTGCAGAAGAGTTGTATCACCTGTGGGAGCTGCAGGCAGTAATACCGGAAGAAAGCGTAACCATATCAGCATTGTTACATGATATTGGTAAGATGGGACAGTTTGGCAAGGCTTATTATGTCCCCAACATGCTTAAAGGACGCGCAACTAGGGCAAACCCGAAGCCGGAGCCGTACCAGTCGGATAAAAAGCCATACGTTGGGAACCCTGAGCTTATCTATGTAGATCATGAATGCAGAGCTTTGTCGGTAATTTCAAAATACATAGATATTACGGAAGACGAGCAACTTGCTATCCTTTGGCATAACGGACTTTATGGAAAATTCAAGTATGATATCCCGGGCAAAGAGACTCCTTTATATTTGCTGATTCATTTTGCTGATATGTGGGCGAGCCGCTTTATAGAGAAGGAGGATGGCGCTGATGAAGAAATTTAGGCCACTTAGGGCAGACGAGATCGAATGCCGTATAGCAACGGTAAAGAGCAACGGACTATCGCTGTTGCTCTATAAAGATGCCCGATGTGACATGAATATTCTTGATGAGGAGATAGGCCCGGAAAACTGGCAGCGGCGCCATATCAGAGACAATGCAAATTGCATCGTAAGCATCTGGGATGAGAACAAAAAACAGTGGATAGATAAAGAGGATACAGGGACTGAGAGCTTTACAGAAAAAGAGAAGGGGCTTGCTTCTGACAGCTTTAAAAGAGCATGCTTTAACTGGGGAATTGGAAGAGAACTATATACTGCCCCACGTATCTGGATTCCATCTGATAAATGCGATATCCAAGATAGTGGAAGAAAAGACTCTTACGGAAGAGCAATTTTAACATGCCATGATAAATTCTCTGTTGAGCAAATTATTTATGATGAGAATAAATGCATTGTTGCTTTATCCATTAGAAATACAACTCAAAGAAAAAGAGTGTTTACGGTTGACAACAGACCCGAAAAGGATGATCGAAAGTGAAATTCCAAGGCATTATAGATAAAATCGCTATCACTTTAGACAACAAATGGCTGCTGGTAACATTCAAATTTCCGTATCGTACTGCCCTGCAAGAAAGAGCCCAAACGCTTACAGAAAAGGATCTGGACATTGAATTTGACAAACATACAGAATCCAAGACAGATCAGCAAAGAAAGTACTATTGGGCGCTTGTAAAAGAGTTGAGAAAGAAGCTACGGAACGGCATAACAGAGGATGAGATACACAAAAACATTTTAAGAAGGGATGGTATTTCTGAGTGGCTTGCTCTTCCTCCAGACAAAATGTATGTTGCCAAAGAGTATTACAAAATTGTTGATGATATGGGCCCTACAGTATTAACAACACCGAGTGGAAAAGAAATTGAAGCCCGTCAGCTTAGATGCTGGAAAGGCCTGAGGCATTATACAGTAGATGAGGCGTGTCTGTTAATTGACAGCCTGGTTGATGAATGTAGGGAGCAAGGTATTCCCACAGATACGCCAGATGAAATAAAACGCATGAAAGAGCAGTGGGGTGTGAATATTGGCTAAGAGACTATGGAGCATCTTCACAAAGGACATGGATCACTGCATGTATACCAAACAATACGGTGTAGAGCGGCACCATGTTTTCAGTCATACACCTGGCGAACGGAAAAAGTGCGAGAAGTATGGATTTGTAGCTCCGCTCCGGCCTGATCTGCATCCTAATGGTGTACATAGAGGCAGTCGCGCTGGTGAAATAGACAAGGATCTGCGGAACAGGTGCCGCGAGTATTATCTGCAGCACTATGGAACGGAAGAGGACTTCCGCAGAGAATTTTTTTACACAAGTTAGCAAGGAACCTTGCTATATAGTAACCCGTTCATGTCGGCTTACGGGTACGTCACGGTAATATCGTAAGCCATTTCATTACTTCCCGGCGTGCTGCCGGGAGGGGAAAGGAGGGCGGATGGCAGAGCAGTTACCAGGGCAGATGGGGATCTTTGATTTTGTAGATGATCCAAAGTCCCAGGAACCAGACAAACCGAAGAAACAGACGATTGATATATTAACATTCTTAAATACCGGAAGCAAACATGCCATAAAAAGGAAATGGCTGTGTTATAAAACCGGCTTGAATGATAGAACAATGCGTGATCTCCTGCATGAAGCGAGGAAGAAGATCCCGGTAATAAATCTACAAAACGGGAACGGATATTTTATACCTGACATGAACCAAGAAAAGGACAGAAAAATGCTTGTCCGCTGGGTAAGGCAGGAGGAGAGCCGCATAAAGGAGAGCCAGAGCATTGTGGAAACCGCTAAGAAGACATTATCTAATTGCGGGGTAGATTGGCGGTGATAACATGAAGAACAGTTTTGTACTGTACTGCGACTACATGAGGCAGATAGAACTTCTAAACATGGAGCAGCGCGGAGTTCTGATGACTGCGATAATGCAATATTCTTCTGGTCATGAAGTAATTGAAATGGACGGAATGACTAAAATGGCATTCAGTTTTATAAAAGATCAGTTAGACCGAGATAATGAGAAGTACGAAAAGACTGTGGAAGCACGGCGTGAAGCTGGCAGAAAAGGCGGTAGGCCATCGAAGCAAGTAGAAGCAAAAAAAGCAAATGGTTTTTCTGATAAGCAAAAAAAGCAAGGCAAAGCAAAAAAACCTGATAATGATAATGTAAATGATAATGATAATGTAGATGATAATGATATTAAAAACATATACACAGATGCTTTTGAAAAACTGTGGTCTGCATACCCGAGAAAAAAAGAGAAGGCAAGGGCTTACAAATGCTATAAAGCAAGATTGTCAGAAGGATTTTCAGAGGACGCGCTGTTTACAGCAGTTAAAAGATATGCAGATGAGTGTGAAATAAAAGAGACTGAGGATACGTTTATCAAACATGGGGCTACATTTTTCAGTAAAGATAAACCGTTTGAGGATTATCTGGCGCCTGATTATAAACCACCAGAAAAACAGAAGCAGAAACCATTATCTAAAAATAATAATAATTTCGAGCGTAGACGATATGATATGGACAGCTTAGAAGAACAACTTCTGGGCTGAAAGGAGGGAACGGAACGGATACATGGAGAAAGTAACAATTGATTATGAGAAACTTTGCAAGGAGATTAAACTTGCAGGCAAAACGAAGGAAGGTTTTGCGCTGGAACTGACCAGACACAAGAATTATATCTACAATTTGAAAAAGTCACCTGTGCAGTCAGAATATGTTGTGAACCTTATGTGTACTCTTCTGGGAATTGAACCAGCGGCGATCATAAAGCAGCCAGAGGAAATCACCAGCGCCGCGGAATCTGCAGTATTAAGCAACATATATGAGAAAATATGTGAAGTGGCTGCAGGAATCCAACAACCTGATATTGCTGAACTAATACGGCGTGAGGTGACCAAGCCATTAGCGGAAATATCAGAGAACATAGAAGTGATTGCGCGTAAGGTGAAAGCAAATACCACACAGCTTGAGCGGATAAAAGATACGGTAAGCGTATCAATGCAGACCGAAGAGCAGAGAGCCGAAAAATTCTTGTCCGAAATATTAAGCGGCGGCGAGGCAGAAGCGGAAGAGATCTTCAAAACGGCTGATGAGCTATGCATTAAAAGAAGCGAACTTATGAAGGCCAAGAAGAAACTCGAAGTTGAGATTTTCCATAAAGGATATGGCACGAATAAAAAGGTGTTGTGGAGGGTATAAAATGGCACAGAATACGAAGCACAGTTTTAATGGACACCGTAAACAATCCGTTGGATTTAATCAGGCCAATATGCATGCATTTATGTATACGGGAACGAAGCGTAAGAGACGGAAGGAGGTGCGCGGGAAATGACAAATCATGAATGTCTCCAGAATATTACTGGCGAACATGAACCTGTAGAAATAGTAGCATTGAAAATGCTTCTTGCAAAGATCGAGGATGATGTTTCTACTGACCTGTATAACTACAATAAGGATAAATACATACATCTTTATAGATCTCAGAAAGAATGGCTGAATGAAGAAAAGGGGCTGGAAATGGATATGGAACTTAAACCCTGTGCAAATGCAGAGTGTCCATTTCAGGACGGCAAATGTGCTATTAATGGTTGCGGTGGATATGGAGAGTAAGAGGAGCGTTAATGAATAATCAGGAAGAGCGTAAAAGAGTATGCTGCAATTGCGGAAACAATCTGAGAATTAGAAATCAGTGCTTAGGTATCCACAATGAATGTGCAATATACGGGCATTACATAAGCTATTTAGATTGTTTTGAGGGCTGGTGCAGACACTGGAAAAAGGAGAAAAAGCATGAGCTGGGCGGATAAGCAACTCAAAAAGGCCAAGATACATAATCTGGTAGAGCAAGCCATGAAGGATCCTCAATTTCAGGAAGCACAGAAAAAGCAGACTGAGGATGCGATAAGGGAGGCATTTGACTGTTTTCTGCTGATCAGTGCGGATTATCTTTATAGACATCATAATTACGGAAAGAAGCGCCTGACAAGGTTTTTGGCTTTTGCGGTGGATTAGATGCGGTTTATACCAGATGATCCGGATTATTTTCGGCTGCTGAACGATGCGCTGGAAATGGAGACGGGGATTAACATTTTAGGAGAAGAACATGGACGAGGAATTGAAAGAATGTGAGAACTGCTATTATTACGTTTTTGGGGAAAACGATGAGCATTGTAAGAAGTGTGTGAAGTCTGTAAATGAAAAAGGAGTAGACGGTTTTGATGGATTTTGGAAGTCTGTTTATTCTGAGAATTAAAATTTAGGAGGGGCAGGATGAAAAATACGGAAAGGATCAGAGCAATGACAGATGAGGAGCTGGCGCATTTCCTGGCAACAGTAGAGGCAAAATTGTATCGAGATGATTTGGACATTATTGCCTATCGTGCTGACGAGGTGGCTGACGCGCTGGAATGGCTCAAAAGAGAATCGTATTAACATTTAAAGGAGTATGCGGATGAATAGAACATGTATGTATTGTGAACATCATTATCCGGTAAGCGACAGCATTGATAGCATACATATGATCTGCATCAATGCAGAAAGCGAAAAATTATTGCAAGAGACAGGTTTTCTGGATGACTGTGAACACTGGGAAGAGGAAGATATAGAAGATTAACATTTAGGCGAAATCTAGAAAGGAATATATTATGTGGACTGATTTAAGTAGATTTAAGGTGATACATGGAGACAAGGTGCTCAATGCGGTAGCTATAGCAGAAATAAGGATGCCGGAAGGAATGGACTGGGAAGATAGGGATACCATTATTAAACCAAAAACAATTGATGTGTTGGCAATCAATGAAGATGGGAATCTGGTATCCATTATGGATGAGGCATGGACGTTTCAATTTTTGCCGATAGTATCCAATTAACAATTTTAACATTTAGTGGAGGAATAACAATGGAAGAAGAAATCAAAAAAGCAATTACTTTACTAAAAAACAATGGATATTTTGTAACTAAAATCCCAAAAAACCTGTGCGATAATGCAAAAGAGTGTTCAGAAACAGGACACGGAGAATGTACTGATTGCAGTTGCTTTGCTTGCATTATCGGATGCGATTTTTAAAATTTTTCGGGAGAACCGAAGGAAAGAAACAGATATGATGGATGCAGTTAAAAGTGTAAGCACTATTAGAAATTTTATGGGAAATGCGGGACGTAATACGTGTAATGAATATTTGTATGAAGCCCTGAAAGATGCAGATGAAGCCCTGCAAAGGCAAATTCCACAGAAGACCAAAGAAGAAACATTTGACAAGGATATGAAAATTGGGCATGTGGTATTCAAGGCAGGAACAAAGGTACACCATTGTCCAGAGTGTCTTAGTATGGTTACTTGTTCGAATAACTTTTGCAATAGATGTGGTCAGGCGTTGATTTGGTAACTTAACATTTAGGAGGAAATCGAAAGTGAATGAAGAAGAAAAGTTGGCCTATGAATGGGCCAAAAAGCAAAATTATCAATCTGTTGCGGCTCAATATGCGAGAATACTTGTTACTTACATAGATTATGTAAGCAATTTACTAGAACAGGCAGCGGAAGAAATCGAAAACACGAATGGCAGGGAGACGGTTCTTTCGGCGCAGATAAGGGATGCTTTAAGTAGCAAAACTGACATTTAACAAATAAAGAGAGGAGACGGGCTTCCCGGGAAGATGCGCATCGGCTCCTTTAGAAAAATATGAGGTATACACATTTGAGTTTGTTTTCTGGTATTGGTGGACTGGATTTGGCTGCGGAATGGGTAGGTTTTGAAACTGTAGGGCAATGCGAATATGCAGATTATCCGACAGCAGTATTAGAAAGACACTGGCCAGACGTGCCAAGATGGAGAGATATAAAGACATTAACGGGAGGAGATTTTTATGAAAAAACAGGTTTACGGACAGTTAGCGTTATATCAGGGGGATTCCCATGCCAGCCGCACAGTGTTATCGGAAAACGAAAGGCTGAAAATGATGAACGACACTTATGGCCGGAGTTTTGTAGAGTCGTCAGAGAGTTGCGGCCGCACTTTGTTGTTGGAGAAAATGTTAATGGGCTGTTATCAACAATACATGAGTCCGTTTGTACCGATTTGGAAAAGGAAGGCTACGAAGTCAGGACGTTCTGTGTACCGGCTTACGCTGTCGCGGCGCCACATGAGAGATACAGGGTTTTTATTATTGGCATCTCCAAGGGCGAGCCAAGACTTCAAGCCGATTCGGAAACAGACGCCGACGGAGCACAACGGAAATCATGGACAAGCACTCTGCTCCAGCCTTGGGATTATTTACCCGGAACGTATTGGGCAGTACATAAACCCCCAGTATGTGGAGTGGATGATGGGATTCCCGATCGGGTGGACGGATATAAGCGTTACAAAGAAAGAATGCAGTGCTACGGAAATGCAGTAGTCCCGCAACAGGTATATCCTGTTTTTAAGGTACTTAAAGAAATGTTGGATATATAACTAAACCAAAATTTAGGAGGATAAATCATGAATAAAAAAGAAGTGTTGGAAATAAGAAAACAGTTTACACCTGCAAATTGTGCAATCACCCGTATCTGTGGATGCTATGTAGACCACGAAAAAAATAAAAGGCTGCAGACAAAAGATGCTTTTCTCTCTCTTCCTGAAGCGGATGCATTTAAGTATTTTGATATTTTTAAAAAGACATTATCAGGGTCAATGGGACGCAATATGCTGAACATGGAATTTCCGCTGGATGCAGAGATGCCCGGAGGGACCCAGGAGTTTTTGATGAAGCTCAGGGCCAGCAAGCTGGAAGATGATATGCTTCTGGAAGCGTTTTATGACAATATTATTGAGAGTTACATATACGAAGAAAATTATTATATCGTACTGATCCATGCAATGTATGATATCCCAGGAAAATCATCCGACAATCTCGAGATGTTTGATGCCTCTGATAATGTATACGAATATCTTCTGTGCAGTATATGTCCGGTAAGCCTGTCAAAGCCCGGTCTAAGCTATGATTCACAGGATAACCGCATACATGATCGCATCCGTGATTGGATCGTGGAGATGCCGGATAAAGGTTTTCTGTTTCCAGCGTTTAATGATAGAGGTACCGATATACATAGCGTGCTGTACTATACCAAGAAATCAGCGGATTTGCAGGAATATATGATTGATACTGTACTGGGGGCGCGGATACCAATGTCTGCGGATACGCAGAAGGAGACATTCCAAATGCTGATTGAAGATACTCTGGGTGAAGACGGGGATTACGAAACTGTTCGCAATATCCATGAAGCACTGATTGAGATGATAGAAGAACATAAGGAAGAACCGGAGCCTCTAGCGCTGGATAAGACTGATGTGAAAAAGATATTTGAACAAAGCGGTGTTCCTACAGAGAAGATG
>ERZ791934.2494-NODE-2494-length-11692-cov-3.193435_pt1 | contig 11692 bp, 9 predicted proteins | sample MGYA00510125_ERZ791934 | MGnify/ENA primary metagenome ERZ791934 (study PRJEB30046, sample SAMN00993240) | human gut metagenome | study: EMG produced TPA metagenomics assembly of the A metagenome-wide association study of gut microbiota in type 2...
GAACAAGCAAAGGCGCATGCAGCCATGCGCTTTCGCCTGCCTGTGTATCGTTTACTTCAATGATTTCATAACTGCATGTATTTTCCATTGTGATGGCAGGTGTCCATCCGAACTTTAGTTTTCCGAGTTGAATCAGGTTTTCAGATTCCTTGTTTTTGATGTACAAAGTCTCTGTGTTTGTGCCTGATGCTTGCAGGATGTAATTGGGCATCTCAATTTTGTATAAAGTTTGCGCATTTAATGGTGCAATGCACAGACTTATCAAACATAATATCCAAATTCGTTTTAATTTGTGAACTGATTGAGGGAGTAGTGTCTTTTTCTGCATAAATTTTAGTAATTTAGTGATTATACAATTACAGCCGGAAACTGGCTGGCAAGACAAAACTAAGGATTTGAAACAGGTTGTTCAAAGAAACAGGGATAAATCATCGGAAACGATTTCATGAGAAAATGTAAGGATAAAAAAAAGAGGATGCATTTCTGTCTGCGCGTTTTCAACCAGGCAATGCTATATTTTTTTCATAAGTATTATGTATGAATTCAACAACATTGCAAATACCGAATCTTTACCAAACCCAATAATTTACAACTAAATCATCGGGAGCGTTTTCTGAAATACAGATTTGCAAAATATATCAAAAAGAAAGCAATTCAATAAACAATGCAATCTTCTTTTATGTACTTTTGTATGTACTACTGCCACATAGAAGCAGACATTACAAACTTGAACATTCCATAAGTATGAAAAAAATAATTCTAACCAGCATCTTACTTTTGTTGTATGGAACACTTCTTCCGGCACAAGACATCGAACAAAATGTAGAAGAACGGCTACAAGCTTTCTTTAAAGAATATACCACCAATACGATAAATATAGGTACTTGCAAGTTGGACAGTTTCCGTATCGACTTCCGAAAAAAGAGGTTGCTCATCTATACAAACGAACGCTTTGCCTACCAGCCCTTACGACCAGTAACAGTAGATGCCATTTATCGGCATTTGGGACAAATCTTGCCAGGACCAGTAAGTTATTTCAAAATAACCCTTTTTGCAAACGGACGAAGCATTGAAGACCTCATTCCAAATCTTTACCGGAAAGGGAAGGAAGACAAAACACGTCTATTTAATAAGCTGGAATACAAAAGCAATCCGTGGGTAACCCGCATCTCACGTCCATACGAAATTACCCGTGGATTGGAAAGAAGACATATCGCCCTTTGGCAAAGTCATGGAAAATATTATATCAACGACAAAAATACATGGGGATGGCAACGTCCACGTTTGTTCTGCACTACCGAGGACCTGTTCACGCAATCTTTCATTCTGCCTTATGTCATCCCTATGCTCGAAAACGCCGGAGCTAATGTCTATACCCCCCGGGAGCGGGATACTCAAAAGAATGAGGTGATTGTGGACAACGATACACGAAACGGTTCCATCTATCTGGAGATGAAAAGCCGCAAAGCCCGTTGGGAGAAAACCGACGGTTACGGATTCGCACAAAGAAAACCTGTATATGAAGATGGAGAAAACCCTTTCCTGACAGGTAGCGCACGCTTCACCCGGACTGAAAAGAAAAAGAATAAGGCATTTGCCGAATGGATTCCTACAATCCCCGAAACAGGGAGTTACGCAGTATATGTATCCTATCAGACACTTCCAAACAGCGTCAGCGACGCCAAATATCTGGTATTTCACAAAGGTGGTGTTACAGAATTTAAAGTCAACCAGAGGATCGGCGGTGGTACATGGGTATATCTCGGAACCTTTGAGTTTGACAAAGGCAGCAATGATTATGGCATGGTGGTACTAAGCAATGAGAGCAGCGAAAACGGGGTTATCTGTGCCGATGCCGTTCGTTTCGGCGGAGGAATGGGAAATATATCCCGCGGCACAGTAAGCGGACTGCCCCGTTATCTGGAGGGAGCCCGTTATTCTGCCCAATGGGCAGGTATGCCCTATGATGTCTACGGAGGCAAACAAGGAACAAATGACTATGCTGACGACATCAATGCACGCTCCAACACCATCAATTACCTGTCCGGTGGTTCTGTATTCAATCCCGGACAAAAAGGACTGGGTGTCCCCTTTGAAATGAACGTGGCGCTGCATAGTGATGCCGGATACAGTAAAACGAACGATATAGTGGGATCACTCAGTATCTATACCACCGATTTCAATAACGGACTGCTTAACTCGGGAAACAGCCGGTATGCTTCACGTGACCTGGCAGATCTCCTGCTCACCCAAATACAAAAAGATATTCGTGCCAAATTCAATATACAGTGGACACGCCGTAGTATGTGGGATCGCAATTATAGCGAAACACGCCTGCCTGCCACTCCATCCACTATCGTCGAATTGCTTTCACACCAAAATTTCGCAGATATGAAACTCGGTCACGACCCGAATTTCAAATTTACCGTAGGACGTGCCATTTACAAAGCCGTATTACAGTTCATCAGCAGTCAGCACAACAAGGAGTATGTAGTGCAACCACTCCCCGTCAGCAACTTCGCCATCGAGTTTGGCAAAAAAAGAAACACCCTGGAACTCTCATGGCAGGGTGAAAACGATCCGTTGGAGCCTACCGCCCGTCCCCGCGAATACATGGTATACACTCGTATCGGATACGGTGGTTTCGACAATGGAGTACGTGTGAATAAACCTTCGTACACCCTGAAAATAGAACCCGGATTGGTCTATTCATTTAAGGTTACAGCTGTCAACCACGGAGGCGAAAGTTTTCCATCCGAAATCTTATCTGCCTATAAAGCCAAACAAGAACATGCACGAGTGCTGATCATCAATGGTTTTAACCGATTGAGCGGACCGGCAGTAATCGACACACCGGACGAAGCCGGATTTGACCTGGAACAAGACCCCGGTGTCGCTTATCAATACAATATTTCACTTTGCGGGGCACAGACCGGCTTTGATCGCTCTCAGGCGGGAAAAGAAGGAAAAGGAAGTCTGGGCTATAGCGGAAACGAACTGGAAGGAATGAAAATTGCCGGAAACACTTTCGACTATCCTTTTGTACACGGCAAGGCAATCCAAGCTGCCGGAAACTACAGTTTCGTATCATGCAGCGATGAAGCTGTCGAAAACGGGCGTATACAACCGGAACATTATCCCATTGTGGATTTTATCCTGGGACTGGAGAAAGATGATATTTTAAGCAACCCGGCACGCAAAACGTATTATAAGACATTCTCTTCACCCATGCAACGGATATTAACCGCTTACTGTCAGTCAGGAGGAAACCTTCTCGTCAGCGGGTCTTACATTGGCAGCGACATGAGTAATTCACAGGGTAACCGGGAGTTTACGGAAAAAATTCTGAAATACGGCTTCCAAGGTTCACTCAAAGATACCCGTTTGGGACAGATCACCGGATTGGGACGCACCCTGCAAATCCCCCGTTTGCCCAACGAGAAGGCTTATGCAGTAACAGCTCCTGATTGTATCGTTCCCGTAGACTCCGCGTTTCCGGTATTTGTCTATCAACCCGGACAATACAGTGCCGGAATCGCTTATAAAGGAAATTACCGGGTATTCGCAATGGGATTTCCATTCGAAAGCATCGAAAGCGAAACAGACCGTGCCATAGTAATGGCGGCAATACTAAAATTCTTCGGAGAAAAATAAATATCCCAATCCACTTTGCCGAAACCTGATGGGTGATGTCAGTCTTTTGTCTGCAAGAAACTTGTTTCTTACAGACAAAAGACTACATGGATAACTCTTCCAAGCAAAACATCCATAGGGAAAAACACCTTGTGTTTTCTTTCACTCACCGATACATTTTGAACATCACTTTCGGCAGACACCCCCTCGGCTCTACGGTCATACCTGACACTCTTAAAGCTTATACTGACATAATGTCTGCTATCCAAACAAGACATATTTAACATTAACTGCCACAATGTCTGCCATCCTCTTATTCTTCTTCTTATTCGGTTGCCCCTCTAATCCGGCTGTTTTCGTTCTATAATATTTTTCTAATTTCATAATAGAGTCTTCTAATCTGATTATTTGTGCCCGGATAATCATTTGTAGCGTACTACATGAACCAATTTTATATAATTATGAAAGCAAAAATGTTTTTTTTAGTAGTAGCCATGCTACTTTGCAGAGGTGTAGCCTATGCATACAGCCCTTCGGCGAACGATCCGATTTCAAAGTCGGGAGGAATTGAGCAAGATATTCCACCTCCCCATATTCCACCGCCTCCGTTGCCGAGTCAGATATTTCTTCATGTCGGTGAAACTTCCGAAACTCCATATCCCATGATCGGGGCAATGGTATGGGAATGTGATAATCCACCGGTAGGTATAGAACAGGAAGAATCATATATCTTTGGAACTATGATTATCCTGCGTATAAAAGGAGTTGCAGCAGGAAGATATCAAGTGGATATGAAATGGTACAATCCGCTCAATCCGGGCCAGCCTCCATTAGGAAGACAAACCATTGAGGTCATCGTTCAGCCGTGGCCTTAACAAGTGACAAATAAATTGTCATAGAACTCCCTCCGCGATGCGCACCTGCATCCGGAGGGAAAATAAAGACAAATACAAACCGGACACAAACGACCATTTAAAAGCTATTCGGGAGAAAACTAAAAAACAGAGATAAGGAAGAGAAACCATTGGAAATATATATTCATCAAAAAAAAATCCCTGCCACTTACTCCATTCTTCATTTTAAATTCTATCTTTGCTCCTAGTAATAACTATTAAAATAAAAACACTATGTACACAATACAGGCAAATCCAAGTGGCACACGCAGCATGGAAATATCTGAAGAGAATTTGGTAACCATTGAAAAATACTCTTTATTCCAGCATCTGATAGACAGCAATGGAATTGTAGATGAAGCTGTTCTGGAAAAGCTGAAACTCAATATACGTTCTCTGATCGCAAGTCAGGAAGAAGACAGTAAAGAGCTGCTCGACCTTTGTATAGATGTGATTTATCACAACAATATGAAAGCATTCGGGTTGCAGCAACTCATCAAGCTCTATCTCACCTGGTTGTCAAAGCAGGAAGCAGAAGAAGAGGAGGAGGCATGATTACCGTCGATACCTGTGGAATGACGAACTATAGCCCGTTGATTCCGGCCATAAAAGCGATGTGTAATGCCAATCCCGGTGACAAGATGGAGATTGTAACGGATCAGGTGGCTGCATTCCAGGATCTTAAGGAATATTTATCAGAACAAGGTATCGGATTCCGTGAAATATATGATGGAGAACGGATGACTTTACAGTTTACTATTTTATGAGCGAAATACAAAATCAAATTAAAAAATGGCCGGTAACGGCAATCAAAAAAATCAAAAGTACATTCGGTAGCGCAGAAAAGTTCTACGCTACCGTTTATCTTATAGCCCGCAACGAACATCATTGCCAGATGATGGGAGTGGCCGGAGCGGAACAACGCTTGAAGACGATTCATGCCTATCAGGGTATGATTCGCTTCATGCTCGATGAAGAAGGACTCAATGGTAAGGAAATCCTGGACACAATAGCCGGAGAGTATCTGGAAGACTTTGTGAACTATCGCGAACAAGACTTCGGAATGACCAATGAAGAATTTATTGCCATTATCAAAAGAATAGGCTGAACGCATGGATATATTCCTGATTATTCTGGGTAGTATCTGCCTGCTTGTCGGATTAGCCGGATGTATCGTCCCTATGCTTCCCGGGCCTCCTGTCTCCTATCTGGCACTGGTATTTCTGCATTTCACCGATAAGGTTTCTTTTACCATTCCACAACTATTCTTCTGGTTGTTCATTGTGGTACTGATACAAATACTCGACTATTTCATTCCGATGTTCGGTGTAAAAAGACTCGGAGGTACCCCATGGGGTAAATGGGGTTGCATCATCGGTACCTTTGCCGGCATTTTTCTGTTCGCCCCCTGGGGCGTATTTATCGGCCCGTTTGTGGGCGCAGTTGTAGGCGAATTATTGGGTGGAAAAGAAACGAAATACGCGCTGAAAGCAGGATTCGGAGCATTTGCAGGGTTCCTGTTGGGCACCGTACTGAAGGTAGCCGTATGCGGTTGGTTCATCTTCTGCTTTATCCGTGCCCTCGTATAGCGAAATTATCCGTATCTTTGTCCCCATGAAAGAATATCGACTTACCGATTGGTTACCCACTACCAAGAAAGAAGTAGAGCTTCGCGGCTGGGACGAACTGGATGTTATCCTCTTTAGCGGCGATGCTTATGTGGACCATCCTTCATTCGGAGCCGCCGTTATCGGTCGTATCCTTGAAGCCGAAGGCCTGCGTGTAGCCATTGTGCCCCAACCCAACTGGCGTGACGACTTGCGTGACTTTCGCAAGCTGGGACGTCCCCGACTCTTTTTCGGCATCAGTGCAGGTTGCATGGACTCCATGGTGAACAAATATACAGCTAACAAACGCTTACGTAGCGATGACGCTTACACCCCGGACGGACGTCCCGATATGCGACCGGAATATCCCTCGATCGTATACACCCAAATTCTGAAAAAACTCTATCCCGATGTTCCCGTTGTTTTGGGAGGTATTGAAGCAAGTATGCGCCGCCTCAGCCATTATGACTATTGGCAGGATCGGTTAAAGAAAAGTATACTTTGTGAAAGCGGTGCCGACATGCTGATTTACGGCATGGGAGAAAAGCCTATTTGTGAGTTGGTCCGCCGATTGACAGCCCTGTGTGATAATCAGGATGGAGTGATTTCATCATCCGACATTCATTCTCCGGCATTATCCTCTATCCCGCAGACGGCTTATCTGACCAGGAAATATGAATCCGACGAGAATGATATCACCCTCTATTCGCATGAAGAATGTCTGGCTGATAAAAAGAAACAGGCAACCAACTTCCGTCATATAGAAGAGGAAAGCAATAAATACGCGGCAGCCCGAATCGTACAGGCTGTCGATGGTAAAACAGTGGTTGTAAATCCACCCTACCCTCCTATGACAGAGAAAGAGCTGGACCGTTCGTTCGATCTCCCTTACACTCGTTTGCCTCATCCCAAATACAAAGGCAAACGCATTCCGGCTTATGATATGATTAAATTTTCCGTTAATATCCACCGGGGATGTTTTGGCGGATGCGCTTTTTGTACCATCTCCGCCCATCAGGGAAAATTTATAGTCAGCCGAAGCAAGGAAAGCATTCTGAAAGAAGTAAAAGAGGTAGTTCAATTGCCCGATTTCAAAGGAAATCTGAGCGATTTAGGAGGTCCTTCTGCCAATATGTATAAAATGGGCGGGAAAGATCTCTCCCTTTGCAAACGTTGTAAACGCCCCTCTTGCATTCATCCCAAAGTGTGTCCGAACCTGAATACGGATCACCGTCCGCTATTGGATATTTACTATGCAGTGGACTCTTTACCTGAGATCAAACGAAGTTTCATCGGAAGTGGAGTGCGATACGACTTATTGCTCCATCAAAGCAAGGATGCTACCGTCAACAAAATCACAGCAGAATATACTCGCGAACTAATAGCCCGCCACGTCAGCGGGCGCCTGAAAGTTGCACCGGAACATACCAGTGACCGGGTACTGAGTATCATGCGTAAACCCGCTTTCAGCCAATTCGGAGAATTTAAAAAGATATTCGACAGAATCAACCGGGAACTTGGCTTGCGCCAACAATTGATCCCTTATTTCATCTCCAGTCATCCGGGCTGTAAAGAAGAAGATATGGCGGAACTGGCAGTCATCACCAAACAACTGGACTTCCATCTGGAACAAGTGCAGGATTTCACCCCTACCCCTATGACCGTAGCCACCGAAGCTTGGTATACAGGCTTTCATCCGTATACACTCGAACCGGTATTCAGTGCCAAGACTCAACGGGAAAAGTTGGCACAAAGACAATTTTTCTTTTGGTATAAACCGGAAGAACGACGGAATATCATCAATGAATTGCGCCGCATCGGACGGGCGGACCTGATAGATAAACTATACGGAAAGAGGAAATGACAACTTCCTCTTTCCACACTTCACTTACTCTTTCTCTTTCACCGGTAATGCCACAATTTCCAGTAGTACACTGACAGCCGTTTCCACATTCGGAATATCTTTTACCAACATAGACCGACGTCCGTTCTGCTCTCTCAAATCACATCTTCGGGTATACTTCATCATATAGTCGATCATCTTACCGAAAGCAGCACTCTGATAATACGGGCTTTCTGCATTGTTGACAAAGAACAGTGTCATACGTCCTCCTTTCAAGAACACTTTCTCCACTCCCAATCGGGCAGCCAGGCGCCTTAACGGTACTATACGCAACAATTCTTCAGTCTCAGGCGGAATAGGGCCGAAACGGTCTTCCAATCGTGAACGGAAAGCATCTACATCTCTATCGAGAGTCAGTCCGTCCAGTTCCCGATACAGCAACATACGTTCGCTGCTACCCGTCACATAATTAGCCGGTAACAGCAATTCCAGATCGCTTTCCACCTGACATTCTTCAACAAACTCTTCACCACTAATGACACCTTCTCCTTTTAATTCGTCAGCATAAAGTTCGGCAAATTCATCCGTTTTCAGTTCATGCACAGCTTCCGACAATATCTTCTGATAAGTTTCATAACCCAGATCGGCGATAAATCCACTCTGTTCGGCTCCCAGCATATTACCCGCACCGCGAATGTCCAGATCCTGCATGGCAATATGAATACCACTACCCAGATCACTGAAATTCTCGATCGCCTGCAGGCGACGTTTGGCTTCGGGGGTTAACGAAGACAACGGAGGAGCCAGCAAGTAACAGAACGCCTTTTTATTGCTACGTCCCACACGTCCGCGCATCTGGTGCAGATCGCTCAATCCGAAGTTTTGTGCCTGGTTGATAATAATCGTGTTCGCATTCGGTATATCGATTCCACTCTCGATAATAGTGGTTGCAATCAGTACATCGTAGTCATAATTGACAAAGCCGAAAATGATCTGTTCCAATTCCGCCGGCTCCATCTGTCCGTGTCCGATGGCTATCCGGCAATCCGGAATGTGACGAAGAATCATTGCTTTCAGTTCCGGAAGATTGGCTATACGGTTGTTTACCAGAAAAACCTGCCCATTACGACTCATCTCAAAGTTAATGGCATCAGCTATCACCTCTTCACTGAACGTATGTACCTCCGTCTGTATCGGATAACGGTTGGGAGGTGGAGTTGAAATCACACTCAAGTCACGCGCTCCCATCAGCGAGAATTGCAAAGTACGCGGAATAGGGGTTGCCGTCATTGTCAATGTATCCACATTGACCTTCATCTGCCGCAGCTTCTCCTTGACCGACACACCGAACTTCTGCTCTTCGTCAATAATCAGCAGTCCGAGGTCTTTGAACTTGACATCTTTTCCCAAGATACGGTGCGTACCGATCAGAATATTCACGTCTCCAGCTTCCAATCCTTTGATTACCGCCTTTGCCTGTGCCGCCGTACGGGCACGGCTGAGATATTCTACCCGGCAGGGAAGTCCTTTCAGGCGATCACGAAAAGTCTGGAAGTGTTGGTATGCCAAAACCGTTGTAGGCACCAGTACGGCTACCTGCTTATTGTCTGCTACGGCTTTAAATGCGGCACGGATGGCCACTTCAGTCTTACCGAAGCCAACGTCTCCACATACCAGGCGATCCATAGGCATATCCCGTTCCATATCCTGTTTCACATCCGCCGTAGCCTTACTCTGATCGGGGGTATCTTCATAGATGAACGAAGCCTCCAATTCCCGTTGCAAAAAACTATCGGGACTGTATGCAAACCCTTTCTCTTCACGACGTTGTGAATAAAGTTTTATCAAGTCACGGGCTATATCTTTAATCTTTGTCTTTGTACGCTCCTTCAGTTTCTCCCAAGCGCCCGTACCCAATTTGTTCAGTCGGGGGGCTTCTCCTTCTTTACCTTTATATTTTGAAACTTTATGCAACGAATGGATAGAAACAAATACCACATCTTCATTCTGATAGACCAGTTTCATGACCTCCTGTGTCGTATCTCCGTTAGGAATACGTACCAGACCGGAAAAACGTCCCACACCATGATCGGTATGTACCACATAATCTCCCGGTGTAAACTGATTCAACTCTTTCAGACTCAGAGCGACCTTGCCACTACGTGCCTTATCACTTTTGAGATTATATTTATGAAAACGGTCGAATAACTGATGATCCGTAAAAATGCAAAGCCGCAAGGCATTATCGGCAAAACCTTCATGCAACGTGCGCTCTACAGCTGTAAAAGCAATCTCTTCTCCCCTGTCTTCAAAAATGGCACGAATACGGTCAGTCTGCTTCATACTATCACTACAGATGTAAAGCGTATACCCTTTCTCCATATACTCTTTGAAGCTTTCGGCCACCATATCAAAGTTTTTATGGAATATAGGTTGAGCAGACGTATCGAATGTCACTGTAGCATCCGGTGTCCCGGTTGGTTTGTTACCGAACTCCATACGGCAAAAGTCCAACGCACGAAGCGTAAACTCACTTCCATCAATCAGCTTTCCATCCAAAGTAATACAACCACTTTCTTCCGCTTCGCGGGCAGCAATCGCTTGTGGGGTAAGTGTTTCATCGTGTACAGTCTGAATACGTTCACGCAGCCAAAGCAGATCACGCATTGCCAATACAGTATTCGCCGACAGAAAATCCAGGAAGGAAACCATACCGCTTGCATCCCCCTGTTCCAAACTACGGCTCAAATCCGGCACGATAACAATACTGTCTTTCCTTTCTTTAGAAAGTTGCGTTTCTACTTCAAACGTACGAATACTTTCTACTTCATCACCAAAAAAGTCTATACGATATGGAAATTCGGAAGAGAAAGAAAATACATCAATGATACTACCACGTACAGCATACTGCCCCGGTTCATAGACATAGTCCACATACTCAAAACCATAGCTACGCAAGACTTCCGTAATAAAATTCGTATCCACATTTTCCCCTGTATGCAATTTCAGAGTTTTATCTCCCAGTTCCTTCCGGGAAACCACCTTTTCTGCCAAAGCATCGGGATAAGTCACAACACAAAGTCCTTCCTCTCCTTTTTGTAAGCGGCTCAACACTTCTGTACGCAGAATTTCATTGGCCGCATCTTTCTGCCCGTATTTTATTGCCCTACGAAACGAAGAAGGAAAGAACAAAACTTTCTCAGTTCCCAGTATTTGTGTTAAATCATGGTAAAAATATCCTGCCTCTTCCAGATCGCCCAGAATAAAAACAAAAGGAAACTCTCCGCGTTGCACCAGCACGGATGAAAACAATGAAGCGGCAGAGGCACACAGCCCCCCGCAAAAAAGGGTGCGGACAGACGGATCCTTCAGCAGGCCACTTATAGCTTCCACATTGGAGTGAGTGGCATATCGTTGTTGTAGCTCGGTAATTGTCATCATAACGGGCGCGAAATTACTAAATAATCCTTAGATTTATTCGTATGTGACAGAAAACACTTAACTTTGTTCCCAATTAGAACCCCCTTTTATGAATATGCAGACATCGGACAGCATCGTTATCATTCCCACATACAACGAACGGGAAAACATCGAGAATATTATCCGCGCCGTTTTCGCCTTGGAAAAAGTATTCCATATCCTTATCATTGAAGATGGCTCGCCTGACGGCACTGCCAGCATCGTCAAAACGTTGCAGCAAGAGTTTCCCGAACGCT
>ERZ791934.2496-NODE-2496-length-11685-cov-24.766552_pt1 | contig 11685 bp, 10 predicted proteins | sample MGYA00510125_ERZ791934 | MGnify/ENA primary metagenome ERZ791934 (study PRJEB30046, sample SAMN00993240) | human gut metagenome | study: EMG produced TPA metagenomics assembly of the A metagenome-wide association study of gut microbiota in type 2...
TCATTTGTCGTGTACCATTGATTTGTTCCAAGCTTAAATTATACAATAATCTAGTATATTTGGCAGCTACTAATGAAGATGGTACTGCAGATGCAATTAATATTACACCATAGACTATATTAGCTTGACATAAAACTATGAATACGCATATAAAAGATACGGTTGCACTTATAGCAGAAATGACATTCCACAAAATATTGGGAATGACATAGGAATCCTGATTTACAGATAATAATTTATCATTAAATTGAGGGTTATCAAAATATTCAAGATCAGCATTTAAAGACCTATCCATAATCATTAATGAAATATTTCCATTGATTATCTCACCATGCATTGACTGACTATACTGTACTACACTTTGAATAACTTTACGTAATATTGTTACCGTCAAAAGAGTAAGAAGAAGAGTTAATAATGATTTGCCAATAGTTGCTTCTTTTGTTGAAATAGCAAGTATATCAATAATGCATTTTCCGATAAAAGTTGTTATTACTGTAAGTAATGGTAGAATTACTGCGCCACTTATACGTAAAATAGTATAAAAATGAGATGCATTCCATGAAAATGGGAGGCACCAAGCAATAACTGAAATATAATCTTTTATATATTTGAAAATGTTTTTGAATTTGCTTACCATAAAATTTATACCCTTATTTAATGTTTCTGTTCAAAAGAGCATTAAATCATTATATAATATTTACTAAGTTTTTATAAATTATAAGAAAATAACATCTCATAAGGTTATGCATCCCGAAATTATTACCGTATTATGGTTTTAAAAACATATCAGATAATCTCTCAATAATTCGTAATATCTTATAATTCAGATATACGATCTGTACCAGTTGCAACTGACTTATATGAAGCGGTGTTATATGGTTTACCTAAAAGTGTATCGCAATAGCAACCACAATTAGCGCAGCTATCACTACCTTTCCCATCAACAAAATTGTCGGCTGCACTACCACCATCAGACGCACAATAGCATGCGCGAGGCTGTATTGAATCATTAAGGTTTCTTCCAAACGGATTGATTAATTCCATATATGTTCCTCCTAATCTTTTTATTCAATTACCACGGCATTTAAATCATTAATAATTTCGGGATGGAGTGTCATAACCTCATGATATATAGAGAGACTTTCTGATAATCGTTTTCTAGTATTTCTACACATTCTATGCCTATGAGAAAAGTCCATGCCCTCTGCGCCAAAGCAATTCATATAACAGTTGTTACATACATTAATTGCCCAGCACTCTCCACAATATTTAATTTCCTGTTTAATAAACTCATCAATGTAATGCTTTTTTATGTAATCAATATTCAAACCTTCATTAACATTACCTAATGGTAATTGAGTACCTACTCGCTCACATGGAAGAAAATCTCCGGTAGTTGTTACATACAACCGCCGGGCCCCCGGAACACAACAGCCATTTAACGGATAAGTATTAATAGGCAAATCACAGATAGTTCTCTTATGTATCTCTAATAACGCATTCCGTCTAAAATAGTCAAACGAGAAATTTTTTGTGTCCAGATTATGCAATGTCCACACATCTATAGGATCGTAGGCATAATCTGGTTCTACGTCATCTGTCCAGATATTTTCAGGTCGTTTATTAATCGGTACATACTCTTCTGGTGTCGATGTAGTCGATACATAAGAAATTAAAACACTGCATGGATATTACAGCTTTAATGGTTTGAAAAAGCTATTTATCTTTTCAAATTTTTCTTTAGTGTAGGGTGCTTGTACAACAACACTAAATGCAATTGGGATATCCTTATTCGGTGAGGACTGCTTTATTCTAATATAAGTATTAAGACCTCTTATCGCATCGGAAAAAGAACCAGCTCCATTTAAATAAGTTCTTTGCATATCATGTATTTCTTCTGGACCATCGATACTCGCTACAACAGACATATTTTTTATGCTAACCAGGAAATTTGCTATCTCCTCTGTCATTAATGTCATATTACTTGTCATAGAATAATAAACATCACGTTGAGAATATCTTTTCTGAACATACGCAATAACCTGTTTTACTAAAGGAAAGCGTAATAAAGGCTCTCCACCATATAATCCAATGAAAACTCTCTTATCTTCAGAAGAATGTTCCATAAGGAAGTCAATTGCCTTTTGAGCAGTCTCGAAAGTCATGTCTTTTATACCAAAGGTTCGGTAATCATTATTTGTTTCACTATATACACAATATTTACATCTTAAATTACATCTTTCAGTTAATTCAAGAGTAATCGAATTCATATCCTTTGTCAGATTGTCTTCCAACGCAAGATTCTGCCCGGCAATGTTATTAAATGTAAGTAATGGTGCCGAAAATAGATTCTGCTTGTCGATGCCACTGCAAATCTCCTCAAGAGCATTTTTAATATCTTTCTTTGGCATATTGATACTATACAAATTATCAAAAGAGTTTGTTTTAAACAGACAATCTAAAACACGAAATACATTTTCGTTCACTTTATATACCTTACCAGTTCCAGTATCCAAAAAATAGAAATATTGACTTGTCCGAAACGTTTTACCTTGCCTAAACCAATTGCCATTAGATTTCACTTTTTCAATAGTTTTACGATATTCTTCCATTACTTTTTCCTTTCATAATTTATAAAGTATCTTTGAGAAAATACAAGTGGCTTTTTTACTTTTATTTCCTTCAAATTCGAAGCTCTTATATCGCTCAAAATAACATGCCGCTTTGTAACATCTTATCCGTTTGCCGGATAGTCTTGACCTCATGTCGGTGGGGGATCGACTTCTACTGTTAAGCTTGTTACTAGCGATTCCTCCCTCCACCTGTAGATGTGGGGGGATTCCTCATATTTTTTATTGAATAAAAACATGCATCAAGTATCTCTTATGATGCTTTTATATTACATCAAATCATTAACAGATTAAAGTGACAAAAAAATGCCAATTTTGTGCCATCACTATATATGCCATAGACGAAAGCACAAATCTTGCCTGTTTTTCTACATTAGTTTTTAGTCTCCATCAACGATACCTTTAGCAAGAGAAACCATTTCCTCCAGACTTTTATTACTATAGGTAAATAATTTATATTGAAGGTCATCTTTTATCCAGGACACGTTCTTAAATACCTTACGCTCTTCTTCAGAACTGCCAAAACCTATAAAAAGTTTACCTTCCGCTGATAAAGCCTTATCAGATTCACTTGGCTCTTTATTTGGTGGAAGAAACAAATATTGTTCTACTTTTACTTGAAGATTTATACCTCTATATTCTTCTTCCAAATCGTAGCTAATTGCACCTTCAGGGAATTGCTCTAAAAATTTACTAATACTTAGGGTAATACCGCCATCTCCCTCATCACCATATATAATATAGACTTCTGGATAGGAAACCATAACATTTTTCTTTTCATCGACCCCCTGCATATCACTAACCTGCCCATTTGCAAATGCACTTCCATCCGTAAGACTTTCAGGAATTATCAAGTCTTTTTCTAAACGCTCCTCTGCAATCTTTTCAAGCTTTTCAACAGTAAGAATATCATTTTTCCTGTCGGTCTGACTAATTAAACCAACGATATTCCCCGCTGCCATTACTGTAAAAGTTCCTATCATCATAGCTGCTGTCACCATTGCAATAATCACTCTTTTATTTGATATTTTCATAATTTTTTTCCTTACTTCTATGCGACTATGAATTTTTTCGAGTAACTTATTTTGAGTAAGTTCTTCAAGATCTATGCCTTCGACATCGTTTCGAATAAGTTTCTTTAATTCTCTATCCCAATTTTCACTCATGGCACATACTACCTTTCTCTGACTTTCTATAATCTGAATCAAGCTGTTTCCGCAGGAGAACTCTCGCACTGTGAAGACGAGATTTTACCGTTCCCTCTAGCGTACCTGTTACACATGCAATCTCCTTGATACTTAAGTCATTGTAATAATACAAAAGAATTACGGTTCGATACTTCCAGTCCAGACAATTAACGGCCCGATGTAATTCAGTAGCAATTTCGTTTTCCAGTATCTTTTCTAGTGGACCAATCGCATCCCCTTTCTGAATTGATTCTGCAAATCGAATATTACTGTCATCATTTAGAATTTCCTCAAAAGAGAATTCTTTCATTTTTCCTTTTTTCTTACGATTGGCTCTCCAGGCGGTTCTTACCATAATCTGATATAGCCAGGATTCAAAGTACTCTGGTTGCTTCAATTTCTTTCTATGAAGATAACATTTTATAAATGTCTCCTGCAGAATATCTTCACTGTCACTTCGATTACCTGTAATAAAATACGCCATACGGAACAATTTGACAGAATAAGATTGATATAATTCATCGAATGCTTCTTCATCGTCTCTGGTCATGCGCTCAACCAAAATTCTTGTCTTGGCCTCCATTATTTGATTCCTTTCCATTTTTTATGATGCATCTACTATATAAGAGCCACATAATTGTATTGTGGTTCGATTTTATGTATTTTTTAGTTATTATCTTCTGCTATTTTTTAGTTTTAGTGGGAAACCTCCGTTATGATTCTGTAGCTACAGGCTCTGGACTCACTGCAGAATTAATTTAACCGAAAAAGCTACCACAGATTATTTATCAGTAGCAGCTTTTCTAATTTTTATTCTATATAAAACGATAATAACTGAATATGAGAGCAGGTTTTTACTTGACAATATTCCACCCTGTGTATTTAAACCTGGAAGGTAAAGAAGATCAGTAGTAGAAAACAGCCAATATGTATATTTACGAAAAACAAGAAAAAAACCAGAAATTGTTTTGATGATACTGACAGAAAAGTAAAAAAAATATACCGTCATTGCCACATTCATTATTAAAACATATATCCAGTAATAAAATCCTATTTTCAACAGCAGCTTGTTCCCCATTAAAATTAATAACGCAAGTTGACTAATCAGTGTAGTTATGGTAAAAAACAAAAGCAGCTCTTTAGAAATAATAATATTTTCCCAAAACAGCTGACCCAGTATATTCATTATAAGAACAAAAAAAGCTGTAATTATCAGTATTATTTTAGTAACCTTCTCATTTACAATTATCATATTCTTTCACCTCTCTACTCAAACTTATAACATCATTACAGCATCTAATACTGTAAGACATGGCAAATAATAACCTTCTGCTTTCCCTCCATGAATAGTGCGGTTGTAAATCCTTTTCGCTTAAAATCCTTAGGCTGTCTGTCCAAGTGCTGTTTCTAACATTATAACCAAAGGCGGCCTGTACTTTCCAGGCCGCTTTTAAGGTTATTGAACTGCTAAAACTGCTTATAGTTTTTATCCCTGATAAGCATTTTCCGTTTTGTAATTGTAAACCACTCTATATCCAGCATCAGGAACATCGGCATCATACTGCTGTAAATAGACGCCATCATCATCTACCCAGTAGTATTTTTCCTTATCCTCGGATTTGATGTAGCACTCAACAAACAGATAACCGTCTTTTCCAAAACAGTAATCCTTTCCTCCAACGGTCATCCATGTGCTGACTGGGTAGGAATAACCTCTCTGCACGTACCACCACCGGTTGTTATCGTTATAATCTTTCACCCAGCCCTGAACATATGCTCCGCTAATCCAACCAGTGGAGATATGGAACCAGGGCTCCCCATCAATCAGAACTCGTCCGGTAGCCTGAATAGACTCACCGGTGCTCAGTTTCGTTACAATTGAAGCACTGGTACTGGGGTTAGTCCTTACGTTTACGTCCGTTCCCTGAACCGTCAAATTGGCGCTTACCGGAATTTCATCAATAGGTTCCACACCACCGGAAAGGCAGTCCAAACGAATGGTATAATCGTATAAACTTCTGGCCTGTACATCGGTGTATGCAATATCATACCAAGTCTGAGAACTTGCTTTCAAGTCCGCATTTGGATCACCGATAATGATATACCCAAGGTGTGGTCCCTTTGAGCCATTTGAATGAGCATAATCAATTCGATTTACCCGCCCATCAGAACCATAAGATACTCCGTAAATCACCAGGACATGGCCGCTACTATCTGAACTCATAAGGCACCCTGGTACTATATCAGCCGCTTTTGTGCACTTAGTACCATATGCTGTATTAGTCAGAGTGGAAGCCTTTACTCCATTTGCGTAACTGCTCCCAAAGACGGCCATAAGCGCTCCTCCAGATGCCTCATTAACCGTATAGTAAGCAAAACCGGAGCAGTCTATTCCTGTTTTGGGCTTATTGTTGCTATCATTAACAAATGTTTCAATTTGGGCCTTTGTAGAACCAGCCGGCAGCCCAGCCATAATATAGGATCGAATCAGTGCAGGTGTGTTTTTACCGCCATATACCGGTGGGACTACCTGCGTGTTGGAAATGAAATAGGGAAGCTGAATTTTTTCGCCGTAAACACTAAATTCTGTGTACTCCTCTATTCGGGATTTTAAATCACTCTGAAAACTCATATTGTTTCCTCCTTCGGATTATTTTTTCAAGCGCTTGTATCTTGAAATAAGGCAATAATCCAAAAAATAGAAACAAAATCAAAATATTTTCTTATTAAAAACTGGTACCAAGCGCCACTATTTTCCCACCTTTCACATAAATCAACATCGAACTTTGACCACCGCTAAATAATTCTGCCTGTTTTTCATAGCCCAAATCTCTATATTGCTTTCTAAATTCAAAGGGATTAAAGTTTAACATGGATATGGCATATATTTTATCATAGTCTATACTATGGAAAATACTGTTTACCTCCTCGGCATTCCAGATATCTACGACCGACATGGAATCACCACCTGGAAACCACTCTTCAACGTCAGGATAACATAATTTCTGTATTTCAGATTCATCACTCCCCACCTGCAAACCGCACCCCAGGGAGTATGTTCCATCCGTAATTAAAATTGCAGTCACACCCCCGTCCATCCCCCCAAGTGTTGCATACTCCATTCCAGGCGTATAATAGTAAGTAGTTGTGGCATTTGTCCCTTCGTGCGTCCCCCTATATTGAAAATCAGGAAACTCCTCTTCAAGTTCTTTCATTGAAACAAATTGGAAGAACTTGTCATTAAAAAGAGGGTGTTCAGGGACAAAAAGTTCTGTGATTGAAAAATCATGTAGGTTGCCTACTGCATCATCAACAGAAACAGCAATCACTCTGCTATCTTTAACAAAAGCCAGAAGTTGACACTTTATATATGAGTAGACAAGCCCCTGATAGGTATAATCTTTTCCTCTTTCCATAACGATGGACGTTATATAAATATTATCACAATCCATCTTATCTTTTACTAAAGGAAGATAAGAATAATTCATCATAGTTACTAATGAACTATCATTAAATAAAACCGGCATATCCATTAGTTCTGAAACAGTCATTCCAACTTTTAAGCCACAAGAAAATTTGTATGTTTCATCGGTGATAATAACACCACGAATTCTTTTTACACTATTATCCATGGTGCCGCTTGGCTCCCCCGTAATATAAGTAATTCCTGTGTCCTCGAAAAAATGCAGATATCCATGTTCTGATTTTGCCGAGTATGATTCCGTATACGAATCTCCAGATAATACATCACCTAAGCTCACAGCAAAGAACGGTACTTTGCTTAAGACAGGGTGTTCGGGGAGCAATATTAATTCTGTAAGCCCATTATTGGAAGAATAACCATCGGTAATACTCTCTTCTGCATGTCCTGGTTCCACTGCATCTTGAGGTGAAGAGGTTAGCATGGTTTCAATGTCTGCTAAATTCTTTTCTTCGGATAAGGTTGATGGTGTGTCCATATCCGAATTTATGGGAGGCTGTGCTGTATCTGAATCGTTATTCACTTTATTTTGCGAACAGCCTGCTATTAAGTAAGTTGCACAAACACCAGCTATCAGTATTTTTCTTCTCATAAATTCTCTATTCATCTAATCTCCCTTTATATAGCAAATTCAACGTCTGAAAAGAACCACCATATTTTTAATTGTAACTATGATTATATTCTAAATTATTCCTTTCTTCCAGTGACAAAACAGTGACAAAACTTGTTGTATATCTATTACTTATAGTAATATAATAACATATATTTATAAATTTATCAATTTGTACTGAGTTAGGCATGTACAATTTTTGTAATGGCTACATTAGTATCAAGACTATAGCATCTATCTAAGTTATATCTTCCGGCCACAGACACCATACATTATAGAAGATAACAATAACAAAGGCGGCCCGCTACCAGGCAAAATAACGCCGTGTGGAGCGGGCCTGTACCATCATCATTCATGAATTAATCATATATCGTAGAATACGGTTGTAAAAATCATTCAAGCAGTATGTAAATTCAAGGTCTTCTTAAATCCCGATATTAACGCCGCCAACAGAGCTGTAATATCCCAGATTTTCTTTAACCACACCATAATAATTATAAACGGAACCATTTCCATATCGCCGGATGCTATACACCAATACTCTTTACCAATATTGTCAATGCTGTACAAATCATCGCCACACCGCCAATTCGTCCAATCCATCGTTTGGAATGCTTCCCTAAAAAACCAGCTATTTTGTCTGCACAGAAACTATATGTGAAATCATTAATTAAACCTATCATTAAATATGTTGTACCCAATATTATGATTTGTAATATATGAATTCTCTTTAACAATAAACTGGGGCATGAATGATGCAAAAAAGATTATACTTTTAGGGTTTAAAAAAGTTAATCCTGAATTATTCACAGCGGTACGTTTTTGATATTTAACATGCTGCCACTGCCTTGAACTCACCTACAATACCTCATTTGGCAGAATTACAGCTAAAAAAGGGCAGACTTTCCCTATTGCAGAAAATGGGAGCATCTGGGAGGAGGTCAAGGTTCGCTAACAATTGCTATTCCAACTGTGGATGCAGATTCCGGATATGTTCCAGTGTCTCATAGAATTCCTTCTTGTAGGGACAACTGCTGCACAGCTTGAAATATTTATTTCTTGCTGATTTTACCACTTTTGCAGCAATCTTCAGCAGTTTTAAACGGATGGTATCTATTCGCTGTTTCCGCATTCCGGCAGCCAGTGCCAGCCGTCTGAACCAATTGAATAAGTTATATGCCAGCACATGAACCTGCAGGCGGTTTGCATTTACTACCTTTGAGGAACTGCTGACCAAAGCAAAATCAAAACCACTTTTTCCTTCCTTGATGAAGTTTTCCATTCTTCCTCTACCGCAATAGAACCGGATTCTCCTTCCTGAACATCCGTTACATTAAATGATACCTGTACCGGGACGTCAGTACCGTCAACCATCTGAAAACCGTCTATCGTTTTGATGGATCCATATAAAATAATATCATCCTGAGTCACTGATGCTGTTTCTATCGTGACGCTTTCTCTCTTTTGCTCTGCACCCCCCGTTTCTGATTCAACAATTGCTTCTTGCGCTGTCCCTTCGTTCGGTACACCAAACGGTGTGAGAAGTTTGAGTAATTTTATAAACTAGGTGAATTTGCAAATATAAAAGACTATGTAATATTATTTTACCAATATCGAGGAAATTAAGTTGTAAAATAGATAAGATTAATTGATAAATCAACAAACACATGCTAATATTAACTATTAATAATAGTTATATAACATATAAGTGTCATTATTTTGTTACTGGAGAAAAGAATCAATTTAGAATATAATCATTTTAATTAAATATGAGTTTGTCAACCAATCCAAATACATCATACAATAAAAAAGAATTTCCTGAGCTTAACAGCTCCCATAGACAGATTCCAACTGCGTTTTAGTGCGGACACTAAGACTATCTTTAACCGTTAAATAATTATATTATATCGTTTACAACATGGACTTTCCTATCCTTATTATTTGGTATAACCGGTTATAAATCAAATAATTTGAGGAGGATTAATAAAATGAATAAAAAGAAGTTTTTTACTGCTATAATCAGTATTTGCATATCCATGTTAATGCTGTCAACAGTTTTTGCCGCCGAAAAAAAGGAGGGGACGTTTGGAACATTACCCCCTCTGTCCGTTATTGAGCTGACTGAAAGCAACGCTAGTATGCTGACCCAGCCAAAAGCAACCACCGGGGAATGGATTCAGGACAGTTCTTCAGGCAAATGGTGGTACCGCCATACAGATGGAAGCTACACCACAAATGCCTGGGAACAAATTGGAGACAGGTGGTATCATTTTGACAGTAGCGGTTGGATGCAGACCGGTTGGTTCCAGGATGTGGACAAGAAATGGTATTATTTACATGACACAGAAGGCTATATGATGATTTACTGGGTACAGGCAAGCGGAAACTGGTACTATATGGATGCTCATGGTGTTATGGTCTCCAAGGTTTGGCTGACCATTGATGGCGTAAAGTATTATTTTGCTGAAGACGGGAGAATGATAATAGAACAGCCTAAAACGGCAAAGAATTTTACTGTAAAAGGATACATTGATACTCTTTTTGATGATGAATACGGTGAGGCTTACGCAAATTCCCTGTTAAGTCAAATTCAAACACCTTATAAATATGTATGGAATTTTGAATTTGATACAGGCTATACCTTCCAAGACACGAAATTTCCCAATACTTTATGTAAAAGCGGAGTTAACAATCACTGTAACGAAGTACCTGATTCTGATTGCAAAAACTCTACAGTTACACAGTATCACCATCGGAACGCCATTAAAAATTTGAATTTTTTCAAAGAAAACACACCTGACTTTTCTGCAGATTTAAAATTTGCAATGACAATGACCCCATTATGTGGGTGGTGGGATAAACATGCAACCAATATATTAGGGGTAACATTTTCCAACGACTCATATAGTTATATAACAGTACTTCCATCTTCTACAAAAAATGTCCATACACGTATTATTCAACATGAGATGGGACACATGTTTGGATTAGATGATGGAAAGTGTACTAAAGATGCTCCTTGCATCATGAATGGTGGCTTTGACAATATGCCACTGTCTACAGATGACATTTGGTGTGAGCACTGTAAGGAAACTTTTAAAAGAGATAACCATTAAATCAGGAGGGATAACAATGTATAAGAAATTAATTGGATTTATAGTGTTAGCAGCTTTAATTACCGGGTGCAAAGCAAATGCCAATTCGGCGGAACCAGTCTCACCAGGGACTGTTGAGCAGGCTGCTGCGCCTTACTCTGCGGTAGACACATATGGTTCTTTGGAAGAGCTGATGCAGGCATATAACATAGCCACAGCTTCCAATACCCGCACTATTTCAGAGTCTGCAGAAGAAAAGGTCTATTACCTTACTGATGGTAATAACCTGGGATTATCTCTGGCAAAGATTGAGGTTAAGGAATCTTATTTTAATTGTATCTATAACGATGGGATTTGCGTAATAACCAATCGGTATGAAGATGGCGCTTCCGCTTTGAAGAGCATTACTTCCACAAATACCAATACCTTTACTAACGAGCAAGCAGACGGATATGAGTATTATTACGCTTCAGATGAGGACTATAAATATTATCTATGGCTCAATGATGATGTATACATGAATCTTAATGTTCCTATCGGAGTAGATATCGACATAAAAGATATTGTGCCGAATTTGGAATCTATGGCGCTTTAGATTTTTTTCTACACTTGATTTTTTCAATTGGGGCTGTGAAAAAAGTCCCCTAAAAGTAAAAAGAACGCTTTCAGGTATGAAACC
>ERZ791934.2500-NODE-2500-length-11660-cov-3.714692_pt1 | contig 11660 bp, 11 predicted proteins | sample MGYA00510125_ERZ791934 | MGnify/ENA primary metagenome ERZ791934 (study PRJEB30046, sample SAMN00993240) | human gut metagenome | study: EMG produced TPA metagenomics assembly of the A metagenome-wide association study of gut microbiota in type 2...
CTGACGCCTACGATATTCCCTTTCGACCGTTCCGCTGTGGTTCGTCCCTTCTCATCGACAATCAAGATTCGCTTTCCCGTATCGACAACCCCTTTGCCTTCTCGAAAGCTTCCCGCTTCCCAGCCGCCTCCCAGGGAGAGCACCATCTCTCCTTTGGTATTCATATAACCGCATTGGCCGTTTTCCTTTTTTACATAGGAGACGCCGTGGTCGAACTGGTCGACGGAGCAAAATCGCTCGCCTCCGAACTTCAGGCGTCCGTCCTTGTCTCTGATCACGAGAAGTGCATCGTCATCCTTCGTCTTTACCAGTTCGCTATACAAGCCTTCTCCCAGAGGGCTTAAGCTTTGTTCGTACTCTGCGTATGTACCACTTCCGCAGTCGAGAATCCTGTCAGGCTCCCCACGCCCATCGTCATAAATGGATAGCAAGCCCTCTTTTTCCCACGTGACAGTTGTTTCTTCTTCAAAAGTGTAGAGCTCATTTCCCTGACGGCCTATGACCATATGCGACTCTCCGTTTCGAACTAAAGCATAATCACCGTAAAAAGCCTCCGCATAGTCAAAGCGGGCCTTGATCAGCACCTTGCCATCCAAGTCCATATAGCCGTACTTCCTGTCTTCGCAGTAAATGAGCCTGTCTTTTCCCCCATATTCCAGCACGCCTCTGGCCCTCCACTGGGGCTTTCCGTCTTTTACCGTCATCACACTCATCTTATCGCCTTTGCTCACAAAAAAGACACCGTCGATGTATTCAATATGATGGGAGGTGCTGGGCGGCAGCACCCATCGGATTTCTCCTGCGGACTGATAATCCTTCGGATGCTCACTGGCTTTCACAAAACCGTAGATTCCCAGGCCCGTGCACAGTAACAGCAGAATTGCCGCCATGAAGATAAAACGTTTTGCTGTCATTTGGATCACCTCAAAATATGGCTTTCATGGCCTCTTCCAACGTAGAGTTGTACTTCTCGCGGATATCGTCGCAAGGCGCGTTCATGGTCACCTGCCCCTCTTTCAAGACGATGACCGAATCAAATAATCTCTCAATTTCCGAAATCAGGTGGGTCGCCACCAGAATCGTTCCTTTTGAATCAAAGTTTTCTAATATGGTATCCAGCACGTTATCTCTAGCTGCCACATCCACCCCGCCCAGAGGCTCGTCAAGGAGATAGAGTCTGGCGTTTCGCGCCATGGCAAAGCTGATCTGCACCTTGTCGATCATGCCTTTGGACATCTCTTTAAATTCTTTTCTCGCGCTGATTTCAAATTTGTCCAGAAGCTCCATAAATCGTTCTCGATTGAAATCCTCGAAAAACTCTACATAGATTTCCAAAATATCTTCTGCCGTGCGGTTCAAAGAAAATGCCGGCCGGTCTGGAAGATAGGCCACATGGGCCTTGCTCTTGGCCCCGGGCTTTTCGCCGTCAATCAGCACGGTACCTGTATAAGTGGTGTACAGGCCCGCCAAAATCTTCAGCAAGGTCGTCTTGCCGCTGCCGTTGGGCCCCAGCAGGCCGATGATCCTGCCCTCGGGAATCTCCAGATCGACATCTCTCAGAGCCTGCACGCTGCCAAAAGTCTTATTCAGATTTTCTACTTTTACAATCGGCGGATTCTCCACCAATCTCAATTTACGTTCTTCCATCTCAAATCCCTCTTACATCGCCTCTCCAAATCCGTCGCTCATATCAATCTCACGAAAAAATTCTTCAATCTGCTCCTTACTGAATCCCAATCCTTTCATCTTTTGCAGAAATTCACTGACGATTTTCTCTGCAGCTTCTTTTCTCACCTGATCGATGATTGCGGTATCTGTCGTTACAAAGCGTCCCGTGGTGCGCTCCGATATCAAAAGCCCTTCTCTCTCCAGCTCCGCCAAAGCACGCTGCATGGTATTGGGATTTACGCCAAAATCCTCCGCCAGCTCTCTGACCGACGCAACCTTTGCTCCTGCAGCCAGTTCCCCCGATACGATGGCCGCTCTGATCTTATCCATAATCTGCATGTAAATCGGCAGGTTCTCATTGAGTAATTTGTCCATAACTGCCTCCTTCCCTTCATGTATTATTGTATTATATACTTAATACAATAATGCTAATTTGCAAAAAAGTCAATAGATTTCTGCCAAAAAAATAAGAAACACAGAAGAATATGTTTCACGGCACTATCACACTACAATAGACTTATGCTTTTTGGATGTTTTCGAACATTTTCGCATAACGGAATGACGATTTGAAGGTTCTCGCAGGGGGGTATCTCCGATTTCGGTTACTTTTCGTATAGATTTCTTTGTTTTAAATGCCGATCAAATCCCAAAAAAGTAACCGAATGCAGCACTTTCACAGATTCGGTAAGTAGTCCTGGCTAATTTACAGACGAATGGATTCTCATGTGGTCATAGAGTTATGCCAAAGCTTTCGAACAGCATCAAAAAGCATAACCTTATCGTAGAAAATGCGCCCCTCATACCCCCTACCCCTATATACTGGCAGGCGATTCACTTTATAATAGATGATCAGTATTTTCAAAAAAGCATCACATGAATTTCAGCAAAAAAACGGAGTGAAATCAATCCCTCCGTTAGCGATGCTCTATTCAGAATCATCCCAGGTTTCTATGTCATAAAAATTCTCGTCCAGCGCGTAGAAATATCCCGCATAGCTGCTATAGGCCTGTCGATCCAGCGCCTGGGGTACTGACAGGTAAGGAAATTGCAATCGCTTTAAGCCATACCAGGCTGCGTCAATCTGACCGCCCACTTCCTCTGACAAATCTCCTTCGTCATCTTCCATGTACTGTCCCGCATCAAAGAGCAGATAGCCGCTGACTTTTTTTGCAGAGCGCAGGGCCGGTATCTCCAAATAAGCTCCGGGGAAGTATTCCTCATAGAATTCATCCGCATATTCTGGAATTGGCAGATTCCCTATTTTTGACGCGTCTATATCTCGGCAAACTTCTTTGCCGTCACTTTGAGTATAGATAAACCTTCCTTTATAAATGCCTGACGTATCTCCTTCGAGGGTCAGCACATCTCTCGAAAACTGTTTTTTGTTGTCCCTGCTGAACCACACCAACGTGATGTACTGGTCGTAATCTGTAAATCCCGCTACAGTAATCACCTTGGTATCTGCGCTGCCGTAATTCTCATAAGGCTGCAATTGTTGAAAATACGCAGCCCCCTTCAGCAATTCGATATCCTCCTTGGACAAACACGCTGCAACTTCTCGCGGCATTCCTCTTGCGATAAGTTCCTCACTGTAGGCAGTTTCCAGCGGCAACAGCTCCGGAGCGCCGGGCTGTCCAAAAAAGGCACCGCCGATGATTGCCAAAAGAATAGCACAGACATATGTCGCGCAGAGAACCAGCGGCCGCTGTCCACTGGTCGGAACTTCCTGAGCGGGCTTTTTAAAAAGCAGTTTTTTCCCTGCATCCCGAAAACAGCAGTAAACGCCGATTAATATCACGATCAGGGCAATCGATGCCACTAAAAGCACTACACCTAATTTAGCAAGCAGTGCCGCATAGGTTGCTGCTTTCAATACAACCAGCCAGATCAGCCAGTGACTGCTTCCTGTTTCCATGCCTGCCTTTTGGTATTCATCCGTCAGCCCACTTTGCAGATACAGGAGGACTGCTGACAGCAGCACCGTTTCTATAAATATAAGAACCAGCAGTGCGGTGTCACTGCCCGCCAATCTTGTCGCACAGAAACCAAAGGATAGGATCTGATACAAGACCAGCGCAGCAGAAAAGCGAAACGCCTTACGAAAGGCTTCGTTTACCTGGCTGAACTTGCGCAGGTGAAGGTAGAGAACCATGGCACCCGCTGCTGGCAGGATGTAGTTTAAATATAAAACGTTCAGCGATAATGATTGTAATAATATTCCCCAAAAAATTCCGTTCATCTCACCCCTCCCCTTATAATAACTACATTCTATTGCAATCGGTACGGCAGCACAAAAGTACAGCTGCGATACGATGAATTGCCTCCATGAAGCACTGCAGTCTGTTTCTCATTCTTATAAGGAAATTGAATAATTTTGGCATCGAATAGTTCTGTGTAGACAGAACTGCTGACGCCCTCTGCACCGAAAGTGCCGTCCAGCATCAGATATCCCCGCACCTGATCTGCTCCATAGCGCAGAGAAAGTTCCGCATAGAGCGTCTCCGCCGTTTCCATTTCCTTCGGTTCCCTGATGAGGATCTTCCCTTCGCTCAAAGAGACTTTTGAGGCGACAATACTTTCAGAAAACACCTTGTCGTCTTTCGTATAGTGCACTACCCCGTCACAGGAAGTGATAGGTTCTGTGCGGCTTACCTCTATGATTTCACGGCTCAGACACTTTGAACCCTCAGAGCCGCCCAAATCTCCATACCACAGCACCAGCTTATAGGAATCGACACCTGTCATGCCTGCAATGAGCCTGACTTTGGTACTTTTGCCGCCTTCGCCTTTGATCTCCGTAAAGGAGGTTACATCCGCCAGTGCCTCTGCATCCTCTGGACTCAGATCCTGCGCCAAAGCCTCTGGCATGCCCCTTTGAATCAGCTGATCTGCCAAAGCCGCGGATCCGTCGCCGTGCACCGCCATCCCGCTGGCCGTAATCCCGCCAAAAAACATGCCGCCAAAGACAGCAATGGCAATTACGAGGATATAACCACCCCAGAGCACCCTGCTGCTGACGGCGGAAGGCACGGAGGCCATGCCATCTAAATCCAGGTCGCGACCAGCCTGCCGTAACAGCCGGAAGACGCCTGCCAGAAATATCAAAATGGCCAGCCCGCAGATACCAGCCCCTAATTTAAAATCCGTAATCAGAAAGAAGATCAGCATGATTCTGCTGGCCGCCAGCCCGATGACAGGGGAACCTCTGAATGCCGAATCCCCCCTCCTGCGATACTGCTCCTGAATGCCTTCCATCAGATAGAAGTAAAAACAGGTCTGCAGGGTCGTGGACACTATCATGATACAGCTGTTCATAATGTCGGACAAGTTCAGCGGCGTTGCGATCACAAAGAGGATGACCACTTCGCAAAGCATCAGCGCCTTGACAAAGTTGCCGGCCATGACAAAATTCCTGCCAAACCGTCCATAGCTACGCAGCCGCGTATAAATGAGCATGAGTCCCAGAGCCGGCAGAAAATATCCTGATAGTCCGACATCCAGATTGATCACGATCAAGAAGATGCCTATAAAAATCCGCGTCATCCTGTCCTCCTCTCTATACCGGACAAAAATTCCAGTCTTTTACATACTTCTATCTTACCAACTCCAGCAAAAAAACGCAAGGGATTCAACTCCACTTGCGTCTTAAAAATTCTTAAGATTTTGATTATATTGCCTGTTGAAACACATCAGCCATATCGCAGCTCACCTGAGCACCCAGTTTTTCCAGCGTTCCCTGCAGGGCTGCCAGGGTTTCCGATACCTTCTGGGGATCAGCGTTCTCCCCCATGTGGCCGATACGCACCACTTTTCCGGCCAACACGTCAAAACAGCCTGAAATCATGATGTTATAGTCCTTTTCCATGCCGTAGAGAAGCTGCTGATCCGTGATGCCCTCTGGCACTTCCAGAACGGTTACCGTGTTGGACCATCCCGATTCCAGATACAGCTTGATGCCGCCGGCAGTCAGAGCCTTTCTTGCAGCATCGGCAATCCTGGCATGTCTTTGATAGACCTCCTGGTCTTCAAAGAAGTTATCCAGGGCTGTGCGAAGGCCTTTGATGTCACTGATGGGCATGGTGTAAGGAAACGCTTTCTGCTCGTAATAATCCTTGAATAGGAGGATGTTGGCATAGAAACCGGCAATAGGCGTTTTTCTCGCTTCCATGGCACGGAAAGCTCTGTCACTGACCCAGAGCATGGTCAGACCCGGAGGGGCTGACAGCGCCTTTTGAGAGCCTCCACAGAGGATGTCAATTTTGCTGTCCGATAAGTTCAGCGGCTCGCCGAACATGCCTGCCACAGAATCGGCCACTGTCATGATGCCATAGGTATCCAAAATTTTGCTGATGGTCTCTACATCGTTGAGCACGCCGCTTGGCGTATCACAGTGGACTACCGTGGCATATTTGAAATCGTGATCCTTCTCTAGATATGTGCTTAACGCCTCCACTTCTACCGGTCTGTGATAATCTGTCGTGAACAGCACGGGTTCTCCCCCATAAATCCTGACAAAATCAGAAAAGCCTTTGCCAAAGATGCCGTTGTCGATGACCAAAACCCGGTCGCCCGGTTCCGTCAGAGAGGCACAGGCCGCCTCCAGACCCAGGATACCTTCGCCGCCCAGGATCAGTGCCTCGTTCTCCGTGTGCAGCGCCTTTGATAGAAGGCCGCAGGTTTCGCGATAGAAGTCGAAGAATTCCTGGTCCAGATCCGGATTGGTGCACTCCTGGCTCCTTGCCATTCTCACATTTTCTCTGACCTGGGTAGGCCCGGCTGTCATAATCTTGTACATAATCTCACCTCTTCTGCTTTATTTTACGAACTTTCGAATCTGCTGTATGAATAAAAGAACCAGGAAACCTGCAAAGCCAACCTGGATGACGTTTCCCGGAATCGATCCCAGGGGTGTGATCCAGTTTCCATACAGAATGACTTCTGCAAAGTAATACCCGACAATTTTAATTACAATCGCAAGAATGACCGATAAAATATTGTTCAGCATCATGCTCTTAAACGGTTTCTTTTCGGCGATGAGACCGACAGTGTAGCCCATCAGGCCCACGATTAAAAATGTAAAAGGCGCCCATGCGGTCCATCCGCTCATCAAATCAAATAGTCCCATACCAAAGGCGCCTGCGATGGCTCCCGTTTTTCTGCCATAGAGCATGGCGCCGACAAACAGAGGGACATTTCCCAAGTGAATCAGTCCGCCGCTTCCCACCAGGGGCAGTCTGATATTGATCAGCCAGGTTGCTGTCAATGTAAGAGCAATAAATAATGCGTCAATGACCAGTTCATAAGTTCTGCTTCTCTGTGTATTTTGCATTGTTGTCATAGTATCCTTCTCCTCAGTTTCATATTTCGCTAGCAAATTAAGGATACTACAAAATTGAACTCTTTAAAATACGCAATTATATATTTTTTCTTATATACAGTATGGCGGTTTTTTGTAGCAAAATAAAACTGTACCCTTTTTTCATCGGGTACAGTTTTAAGGTTTCTTCTATTCAGCTATTTTTCGTAAGTGTACTGGTAATACGTTCCGCCGGCGTAGATATAGATATCGCATTTTCCATTCTCCGCTTTCTTGGACATGTTCAGCACGCCGTAAGTCGTCCGGCTCGTTCCAGCCGATAGCTTTTCGTACTGGGTGATATTGGCTTTTTTCTCGTCGTCAGATACCACAGTGCCGGCATTGGAGATTCCATCATAAAACGCAGTAACGCCGTAGAAGTCGTAAGCGTTTTTCTCTTTCTCAGAAAGATTCTTTGTCTTCATGTTTACAACTAGCAGCTTATTATCAGCACCTTGTGCTTTGTAATAATTGTAGTAATATCCCGGATTGGAAGGGACAATTTTGCTCAGGAATTTCACGCTGGTCGGTGTCAGTTCGCAAAATCCGTCTACAGTGATCTTTTTGTTCAGTTCCAGCTTTTCTGTCACTGCAAAAGGTTTTGTCGTATCGATGGTCAGTTTGTGATTATAGATCGGCTCATCGCCATCCTTGGTAAATGCAAACTCGGCAAGCGTTTCTTTATTTGCAGCAGAAGTGTCCATTTCGGTAATGAAATAGAAGGTTTCGGTAGCTCCGGCTTTTAGAGTTACGCTGCTCGACAGTTTTGTTTCATTGTCGGTGAGCGCATTGATCATGTTCGCAGTAAAAGTATCCTCTCCCACGCTGAGTCTGAAGGCGCATAAGTCGCTGGCTTTGATGTCTTCTTCGCCCAGGTTTTTCACCTTTGCAACAACTGTGGCATAGGATTTACCGCTCTTCGCAGTAAAGCCCATAGGATAGCTGCCGCTTACAGGCGGAAACACTTTATCCGCGACTAAAACGTTAACAGGGGTGAATTCGAGGTCTTCTCCGATGGTCGTTTTCTCCCCCAGCTTCATGGTTACTTCTTTTTCGCCTCCGCAGGCGTAGATTGCAAAAATTGTACAGACTGTCAGTGCGAGCACTACGGCTTTTTTTAACGTATCTTTCTTCATCGTGTTCTCCCTTCTAAACCAAGAGGATCTGTTAAAGCTGCTCTGCCAGCTTTTCGATTTCTTCACATGCGAAGGATTCAATCTGGCCCATATCGCAGGCTTTGGCAACTTCACTATCCAGCGGCAATTTAACTACGTGTTTTACTCCATGGGTTGCTGCAATATCTTCTATGTGGCTGTCACCAAAGATCTTGTGTTCTTTGCCGCAATCCGGACACTTGTAATAAGACATATTCTCCACGATGCCCAGCACTGGAATTTCCATCAAGTCTGCCATCTTTACAGCTTTTTCTACAATCATAGAAACCAGTTCCTGCGGTGAAGTCACGATGATGATGCCGTCGACTGGCAGGGACTGATAAACAGTCAACGCTACGTCTCCAGTTCCAGGAGGCATATCCACGAACATCACGTCAACATCTCCCCAGGTTACATCACTCCAAAACTGTTCCACGACGCCGCCCAGAATCGGTCCTCTCCAAACGACAGGATCTGTGTCATTCTCCAAGAGCAAGTTGATAGACATGGCTTTGATGCCTGTCTCTGTTACGGCCGGCAAAATCATCTGATCGTTGCCCTGTGCTCTCTCCTTAATGCCAAAAGCCTTTGGAATGGAAGGACCTGTAATATCTGCATCCAAAACAGCTACGTTCTTGCCCTGTTTTCTGGCTGCTACTGCCAGCATGGAGGTGACGGATGACTTTCCGACTCCGCCTTTGCCGCTGACAATGCCGATTACTTTTCTCACATCTGAAAGATCGTTCATCGGTGCTTTCTGGATGCCAGGGTTTTCCTGTCTTTCGTCGCAGCTAACGCCACATGATCCACAATCATGATTACAATCACTCATAATACTAATCTCCTCTTCTCTTTAGATAATTATATTTTAAAACATTCCCAGATTTTTATAAAGGAATATCCAAAAAAACATAGTAAAACATGCAAATGCCGAGGAAAAGACGACGCAGTTCCCCGCCAGTTCGCTGTCGCTTTCCATGGTTTCGGCCATGGTAAAGGACGACACCGCCGTCGGTGATGCGAAAATCGCGATCAAGGTAACAAAGGCGATACCTCGAAATCCAAAAAATGCCGCAGCGCCGAGTCCTGCCGCCGGGACGACGATCAGTCTTGCGATGACACAGATGACCAGGTTTTTCCTGCACCTTTCGATACTGGTGATGTTGAAAGATGCACCCAGGATCACCAAAGCCATGGGCATTGCAACTGCTGACATATCGCTGACTACGGTCTCTAAGACCGATGGCAGCTTGATTTCTCCCAATACTGCAATGATACCTGCTGCCGCGCCCAAAATCAAGGGGTTTGTTGCCAGCTTTCTTAATATATTGACAGGATCGGGTTTTCCGCCTCTGAATACTTCCAGCGTCGTAACTGCCAGAATGTTATATATGGGAACGATGACGGACACCATCATCGCTGTCACCGCCAGGTTTCCGTGTCCAAACATGTTCACAGCGATGGGAATTCCCATGATGACAAAATTGCTCCGATAGATGGCCTGTATCATCGCGCCTCTGCTCTTCGGCTCTTTTTCAACTCGCAGGACGACGAGCAGAGTAATCAGATACTCAATCAAAACTGCAGCAACACCAAAGGCGATCAGCTTTCCGTCCAGAGCCTCTTTTATGTCTGAACCGTACAGGTTGCGGAACATCATGACGGGAAAGAATACGACGAACACCATGTGATTCAAGTGTCTGACTTCTTCGGCTCCCAGCAGCCGGTATCTTTTGACCAGCATGCCGACTCCCATCAGTATGAACATGGGCAGCACCGCCTCCAATGAGATGACAAAATTATTCAGCATCTGTAATCACACTGTCAGCCTTTTGGTCGTGATCGTCCATAGGAATATTACCCGATATCAGCTTTTCAAAACAGATCATGCACGTGGAGAATTTCGTTCCCTTCAGAAATCTGTCGTAATAGCCTTTGCCGTGTCCCAGCCTATTTCCCTGATGGTCGCAGGTCACACAGGGCAATACGGCAAAATCGATTTCGTCTGCTTCGATTAGCGGCAGCACCGGCAGCGGCTCCAAAATGCCGAACACGCCAGGTTTCAGGTCTTTGTTCAGATCACTGATCTGGCGGACTTCCATGATGCCGTCAGCTACGCAGAGTGGCACGCCCACCCGCTTGCCACTTTCCAGGGCATCCTGCAGGATTTTGACGGTATCCGGCTCTCCTCTGGTTCCCACAAAACAAAATACGGTTTTGGCCGTCCGATAGGCTGGTTCTGCCATCACTCTTTTGCAAATGATTTCGCTGGCCTTCTGACAGTAGCCTTCTTCCAGCAGCGCTATCCTCGCCTTGATTTCTCTTCTTAAGTTTTTCTTTATTTCAATCTGATTCATCATTTATAGAACTGACAGCCTCTGCATTCCGGCCGCTTTGGATTTTCCGGGTCGCAGTGAAGGGGAAGAATCCGCAGGTCGTGGCTCAGCTTATCTCCCATCAGTGATTTGAGCGCCGCAATCTGGCACAGCGTGCCCACGAATTCTGTAACAGTGCCCGATTTGACTTTTCTCATGGTCTCACGATAAACTTTCGCCATATCTCTATGGTAGTATTCGTCATTGTATTCGTAGAACTCCTCGAAGGTCGGCAATTCTACAGGGTTGTAAATCGGACAGTACAAAATGCAGTTGTTGCATTTCTGACATCCGTCCTCATTCTTGATCGGTTTCTTGGTACCATTCTCGTCTTTTACAATCTTGATGCACGCGTGCTTGCAGCCCAAAACACAGGCCTCGCAGCCATTGCAGTTCTTTACTTTATCTGTCAATTGCATGAAATATCAGCTCCTTTGTTTGTTACAGAGTTATTCTAACATGAATATACCTTTGAGAATTAAATCGAAATTCATGTTTCAATGGTTCCTACCTTGCGACAACGTCGTAAGATCATGGAACCATTATAACACAAATGGCTCTGGAAAGATAAATTTCTAAATTTTCTATTATTTTCGAGAAAAGTATTGACATTTGTGCAGGGTTGTATTATTATAATGTCAACAGAAAGAAAATACATTATTTACAGATAAAAGTTGTAGTGTATGGAACTTATGAAATCTATAGAAAGGAGCGAGGGAAATGTTAAAGCGTTTTTTAGGACCAGGAGACTCATCGGTGGCAGGACCTTCTGCTTCAGAGAGAATATCACGATAGCCAGAAATTCTAATAGTAATTACTGAAAGGTACGAGGGGCTAGACCCACCTACATAAAACTGGCAGAGACAAGATAGACCAATCTGAAGTAGAAGTTGTACCAGCCAGAAATTCGGTTATTGCTTATAGATGAACAGAAAAGGATTAGTATAAACGTTAATATAGATTAATTAATATTGTCCCTTAAAATTGAATATAAGCATTACTAGAAAGGACTGATTCTTGCGGATCAGTTCTTTTTTCGCGCTAAGGTTCCAACGCAAAAGCACAAGACCCATTCATCATTAATGATGAATGGGTCTTGTGCTTTTG
>ERZ791934.2505-NODE-2505-length-11638-cov-3.785030_pt1 | contig 11638 bp, 9 predicted proteins | sample MGYA00510125_ERZ791934 | MGnify/ENA primary metagenome ERZ791934 (study PRJEB30046, sample SAMN00993240) | human gut metagenome | study: EMG produced TPA metagenomics assembly of the A metagenome-wide association study of gut microbiota in type 2...
GTCAGGAAATGAAGAGTAAGAAAGAGATGATTCGTGTCATCAGGACTGCCGAGGGAGAATTTCTTCTGGATTCCACCGGCAGGAAGAACGGGCGTGGAGCATACATCTGTCCGGCCAAAGAATGCCTGGAAAAAGCCAGGAAGAGCAAAGGCCTGGAACGTTCATTCAAGCAGTCCATTCCGGAAGAAGTGTATGATGCGCTGGAAAAGGAGATGGATATACTTGAATCAGAATAAGATACTGTCGCTCATTGGCCTGGCCACAAAGGCCGGAAGGACGGTAAGCGGGGAGTTCAGTACGGAAAAGGAAGTAAAATCCGGCAGGGCAGCCCTGGTGATCGTTGCCGATGATGCGTCTGATAACACGAAGAAGAAATTCAAAAACATGTGTGACTTTTATCACGTGCCAATCTATTTTTATAAAGATAAAGATACCTTGGGGCATGCAATGGGAAAACAGTTCCGGGCGTCCCTTGCGATATTGGATGAGGGATTTGCAAAAGGAATCAGGAAGCATATGGATACAGAAGAGAACACAATTGCATAGAGGAGGTAGTTAGTATGTCAAAAATCAAAGTATATGAATTAGCAAAGGAGTTGGACGTTCCAAGCAAGGAAGTCATCGAATTCCTTGGTGGAAAGAATATAGAAGTAAAGAACCACATGAGTTCCCTGGAGGATGCAGATGCCGATATGGCAAGAAAGGCCTTGACAAAAGGCAATAAGGATGCAGCAGCGAAGCCGGAGGCCGAGGCGCCGAAAAAGAAGAACATTGTTCACGTGTTCCGGCCCCAGAATACCCAGAATGGCGCAAAGCAGGGCAGAAGGCCGCAAGGACAGGGACGCCCGCAGCCCAACCGTCAGACACCGCAGCAGGGAAGGCCAATGCAGGTCAATAATGGACGCCCTGCAAAACAGCAGGCCCGTCCGGCAGCGCCAGCCCAAGAGCCTACCCAGCAGGCAAGGCCGCAAGAGAGAACGGCAGATAAGTCCTTCGAGCAGGCAAGACGTCCGGCAGCCGCAAGCCAGGAAAGAGCCCAGACACAGGAGAGGCAGGCAGAGAGACCGGCAACAGACAGAAGCCAGGCGCCAAGACGCCAGGAAAGAAGCGATGACCGCCGTCAGGATTCCAGAGGAACTTCCGGAAATCGCCAGGATCGCCCGCAGGGAAGCCGCCCGCAGCAGGGAGGCCGCCCACAGGGGAATCGCCAGGATCGCCCGCAGGGAAGCCGCCCGCAGCAGGGAGGCCGTCCACAGGGAAATCGCCAGGATCGTCCGCAAGGCGACAGAAACCAGAGCCGCAAGCCAGGCGAAAGGCCGGACAGGCGCAATAACGACAGGAGAAGCAATGATGCCATTCCAGCGCCTGAGACACCGGCACAGAAGCCGCAGCGCAGCAAGGTAAAGGGCAAAGATGATCATAAGAAGAAGGAGTACCGCCGCGGGGAAGAAGACGGGCTTGGAAAGGGCAAGAAAAAGAACGAGCCAAAGCAGCCGCTTCAGAAGCCGCAGCAAAGAGAGCAGAAAGTGGAAGAGCAGATTAAGTCGATCATTATTCCGGAAGTACTTACGATTCAGGAGTTGGCAGATAAGATGAAGATCGTTCCTTCCGTGATTGTAAAGAAATTGTTTTTACAGGGCAAAATCGTTACGGTGAATCAGGAGATTGATTATGAGACCGCGGAAGAGATCGCGCTGGAGTTCGATGTCCTCTGCGAAAAGGAAGAAGTTATAGACGTAATTGAAGAACTTTTGAAGGAAGAAGAAGAGGATGAGAAGAAGATGAAGAAGCGTCCTCCGGTAGTCTGCGTCATGGGCCACGTTGACCACGGCAAGACCTCCCTTCTGGATGCGATCCGCCATACCAATGTAATCGACAGGGAAGCCGGCGGAATTACGCAGCACATTGGAGCATATGTAGTAGAAGTAAACGGAGAAAAGATCACGTTTTTGGATACGCCGGGACATGAGGCGTTCACGGCTATGCGTATGCGTGGCGCAAGCTCCACGGATATCGCGATTCTTGTAGTTGCCGCGGACGATGGCGTAATGCCGCAGACGGTAGAGGCCATCAACCATGCAAAGGCTGCTGGCGTAGAGATCGTGGTTGCCGTTAATAAGATTGATAAGCCAAGCGCGAACATTGACCGCGTAAAACAGGAATTGACCGAGTACGAGCTGATTCCAGAGGACTGGGGCGGCAGCACCATCTTTGTTCCGGTATCTGCCAAGACAGGAGAAGGCCTGGAGGATCTGATGGAAATGATCGTCCTTACTGCCGAGGTTATGGAATTGAAAGCCAATCCGAACCGCCGCGCAAGGGGACTTGTCCTGGAAGCCGAACTGGATAAAGGAAGAGGCTCTGTAGCCACAGTTCTGGTACAAAAAGGAACCTTAAGAGTCGGCGATTCCATCGCGGCAGGCTCCGCCCACGGCAAGGTAAGGGCCATGATGGATGACAAGGGAAGGCGCGTGAAGGAAGCCGGACCATCCATGCCAGTGGAAATCCTTGGCCTTAATGACGTTCCAAATGCAGGAGAGGTATTCGTGGGATGTGCAAATGATAAAGAAGCAAGAAGCTTTGCGGAGACATTTATCTCTCAGAGCAAGGTAAAACTGCTGGAAGATACCAAATCCAAATTGTCCCTGGATGATCTGTTTACCCAGATCCAGGAGGGCAATTTAAAAGAACTTGGCATCGTTGTAAAAGCAGATGTTCAAGGCTCCGTAGAGGCGATCAAGCAGAGCCTTCTGAAACTGTCCAACGATGAAGTCGTAGTTAAGATCATCCATGGCGGCGTAGGCGCGATCAATGAGTCGGACGTAAGCCTGGCTTCCGCATCCAACGCCATCATTATCGGATTCAATGTCCGCCCGGATGCTACGGCAAAGGAGACTGCGGACCGCGAGGGCGTAGACCTTCGCCTGTACCGCGTAATCTATAACGCGATTGAAGATGTAGAAGCAGCGATGAAGGGAATGCTGGATCCAGTCTTTGAAGAAAAGGTTCTGGGCCACGCGGAAGTCCGCCAGATCTTCAAGGCTTCCGGAGTGGGAACCATAGCCGGTTCCTATGTCCAGGATGGCACGTTTGAAAGAGACTGCTCTGTCCGCATTACAAGGGATGGAATCGTCATATTCGAAGGTCCTCTGGCATCTCTGAAGCGCTTTAAAGATGATGTAAAAGAGGTTAGAGCAGGATATGAATGCGGATTTGTATTTGCCAACTTTAATGATGTAAAGGAAGGCGACATCGTCGAAGCATTCAAGATGGTCGAGATTCCCAGATAATATGGGGATCTGGCCGTCTCCCTGCGGAAAAGAGGGAGTAAAATGAGAAAAAGAAGCATAAAGAATACAAGAGTCAGCACAGAAGTGCAGCGGGAACTGAGCAATATCATAAGAGGCGGAATCAAAGATCCGCGCGTAGCGCCTTGGACTTCCGTGGTCGCAGCAGAAGTGGCTCCGGATTTGAAGACCTGCAAGGCTTATATCAGCGTGCTGGGCGATGCGCATGAGCAGGAAGAGACCATTAAAGGGCTGCAGAGCGCGGAGGGATATATCCGACGGGAACTGGCACGCACGCTGAATCTGCGCAATACGCCGGAGATTCGGTTCGTGCTGGATCAGTCGATTGAATATGGAGTAAATATGTCCAAGAAGATCGACGAAGTGACAAAGGGATTAAAATCAGAGGGTGATGCAGATGCTGAATAATATTCTTGGCGAGGCCTCTCGCATTGCGATTGGCGGCCACGTGCGTCCGGATGGGGACTGCGTAGGCTCCTGCATGGGGCTTTATCAGTACCTTAAGGAGAATTATAAAGACAGGCGCATAGACGTCTATCTGGAGGAGATACCGCAGGCCTACCGGTGCATAGAGGCCACAAAAGACATTAAGCATGAACTGCCGGAAAATACAAAATATGACTTGTTCATCTGCCTGGACTGCGGCGACAGGGAACGGCTTGGATTCTCGGCTTTGCTGCTGGAGCAGGCAGTACGCACCTGCTGTATCGACCATCATATCAGCAATACGGAATTTGCCGACTTTAATTATATCGTGCCGGATGCCAGTTCCACATCGGAATTGATCTATAATCTGCTGGATGAAGAGAAGATTACGCTTGGGGTGGCAGAGGCCCTGTATCTTGGAATCGTGCATGATACTGGAGTGTTCCAGTATTCCTGCGCGGGCCCTTCTACATTCCGGGCAGCGGCAAAACTGCTGGAAAAGGGCGTGGATGCGCCGCGTATCATCCAGGATACGTATTACGAGAAGACCTATGCCCAGAACCAGATTCTTGGCAGGGCATTGCTGGAAAGCATTCTATTCATGGAAGGCAGATGCATTGCATCCTATATCACAAGGAACACCATGGACTTCTATGGCGTAGATCCCAAGGATCTGGATGGGGTGGTAAGCCAGCTGCGTGTTACGAAAGGCGTGGAAGTGGCGATCTTTATGTACGAACTGGAGACCAATGTATATAAAGTCAGCCTGCGCTCCAAGTATGACGTGGATGTAAGCAAAGTAGCACAGTACTTTGGCGGCGGCGGCCACAAGAAGGCGGCAGGACTTACGATGACAGGAACGCCCCACGATGTGCTTTGCAATCTGGCAAGGCAGATTGAACTTCAGATTGAAACTACATTAGATAAATAGGATGGGAGAACTATATGATACACGGCGTGTTAAATGTGTATAAGGAAAAAGGGTATACATCCCATGACGTTGTGGCGAAACTCAGAGGAATCACAGGGCAGAAGAAGATCGGGCATACGGGCACGCTGGACCCGGATGCTACCGGCGTCCTGCCGGTATGTCTGGGAAAAGCCACGAAATTGTGCGATATGCTGACGGATAAGGACAAGACCTATGAAGCCGTTCTTCTGCTGGGCGTATCTACCGATACGCAGGATGCAGGGGGCGAGGTTCTTGGAACGGCCGATACAGCAGGCATTGGCGAAGAAGAGGTCCGGGAGGCAATCCAAAGCTTCGTGGGCGGATACAGCCAGGTTCCGCCGATGTATTCGGCGCTGAAAGTAGGCGGGAAGAGATTATATGAACTTGCAAGAGAAGGCAAGGTGGTGGAGCGAAAGGCACGCCCGGTGGACATTTACCAGATTCGCGTGCTTAAGATGGATCTTCCCAGGGTATGGATGGAAGTCTCCTGTTCCAAAGGGACTTATATCCGTACACTATGCCATGATATCGGTGAAAAGCTAGGCTGCGGCGGCTGTATGGAGGAACTGGTTCGTACAAAAGTCAGCAGTTTTCTCTTGTCAGACAGTCTGACGCTTGCGGACATCCATAAGAGGATGCAGGAAGGAACGCTAGGGGAAGTCCTGGTGCCGGTAGATGCCATGTTTGGCGGATATCGGAAGATTGTAGTAAAGGAGCCGTGGATATCCCTGGCCAGAAATGGAAATTCCCTGCCTCCGAAGGCGGTGACTGGAGGGGAAGGGATAGCAGACGGGGAAGACGTGAGGCTGTATAACGAGGCTGGACAGTTTATCGCAATCTACGCCTGGAAGGAAGAGAGAAAAGAATATCACATCGTAAAGATGTTTTTTAACGAATATATCTAACGGTTAAGAGGGACAAGTATGCAATATATTAGAGGACTGTCTAACTATAATGACAGCGGGAAATCAGCAGTTACGTTTGGAAAGTTTGACGGCCTGCATAAGGGCCACCAGAAACTGGTGAAGAAGGTACGGGAATATGGAGAAAAGGATAAGATCAACAGTATAGTATGCGCGTTCGACATGCGGCCTCTGTGGGAAGAAAAGGGCCTGAATCCGCAAGTCCTGATGAATGACAAAGAGCGGCAGATGCATCTGGAGGGGCAGGTGGATTATCTGATCGAATGCCCTTTTACCAGAGAGTTCAGCCAGATCCCGGCAGAAGAATTTATTAAGGATATCATCAAAGGACTTTTTCACGCGGATTATGTGGTAGTAGGAACCGACTTCTGCTTCGGGCATGACAAGCAAGGAGATATTCACATGCTTGCAGCCTATGAAAAAGAGTGCGGATATGAACTGGTGGTAGTGGAGAAAGAACGATATGAAGACCGTATTATCAGCAGTACTTATGTAAAAGAAGTGTTAAGGACGGGAGACATGAAGCTGGCTTTTCGGCTGCTGGGCTATCCTTACGGCCTGACCGGAATCGTGGAGCATGGAAAGAAACTGGGAAGGACGCTAGGATTTCCTACTTTTAATGTGGCCTGGCCCAAAGCGAAGATCGCGCCGCCTAACGGCGTATACCTTTGCGATGTGGCTGTAGACGGGACCAGATATCACGGAATCGCCAATGTAGGGGTGAAGCCTACGGTGACCAGTGAGAATCGGCTGCTGATAGAGAGTTTTTTATTTGGCTATGCAGGAAGCGCTTATGGAAAAGAAGTGACCATTGAACTGCTTTCCATGTGCAGGCCGGAACAAAAGTTTGACAGTATTGAAGAGATGAAGGCATGTATTGACAGGGACATCGAAGCGGGAAAGCATTTCTTCGGGATGGATAAGTAAAGGAGAATACGAATGAGTATCACAACATTTTTTATGTTGCTTGGGGGACTAGGCTTATTCCTGTTTGGCATGAAGCTGATGAGCGAAGGGCTGGAGAAAGCTGCCGGCGCCAAGATGCGCGGCATTCTGGAATTTTTCACGAAGAACCGGTTTATCGGCATGCTGGTAGGTATCTTGTTTACAGCCGTGGTGCAGTCTTCAAGCGCGACTACGGTCATGGTAGTCAGTTTTGTTAATTCCGGGCTGATGAATCTGCTTCAGGCTTCCGGGGTCATACTCGGAGCCAATATCGGTACCACGGTGACAGGGCAGCTGATCGCATTCAACCTGTCGGATATCGCGCCGCTGTTCGTCATGGCGGGCGTGATCATGGTCATGTTCTGCAAGAAACTGAGCATCAAGAGGGCAGGAGAAGTCGTGCTGGGATTCGGTATCCTGTTTATGGGACTGAGCATCATGGGAGATGCCATGACATCGATCAAAGAATCCCCGCACATTGTAGAACTGCTGAGGACGCTGCGCAATCCATTTGCGGCGATCCTGGTGGGATTCGTGATTACAGCGATCCTGCAGAGTTCTTCAGCAACCGTCGGCATCGTAATCCTGATGGCATCCCAGGGACTGCTGGCATTTGCAATCTGCCCGTTCCTGATCCTGGGATGTAATATAGGGTCCTGCGTATCTGCGCTTCTTGCCAGTCTTGGCGGAAAGAAGGATGCAAAACGCGCGGCCATGATTCATTTTCTGTTTAATGTCGTAGGATCGGCTATTGCCTTCATTATTCTGATGGTAGCGCTGGATCCGATCACCCAGGGCATCCTGCACCTGTCCGGAGGAAATACGGCCCGGGCGGTGGCCAATGCCCATACGCTTATGAAGGTGTTCGAAGTGGTCGTACTGTTCCCGTTCATGGGATGGATCGTCAAGGCAACCTACATGGTGGTTCCCGGAAAAGACGCCACGCCGGAGGACGAGTACGAACTGCTCTACATAGGCGGGGGATCGATCCTGTCGCCGACAACGGCAGTGCTGGATGGAATCCGGGAAATCGAGCACATGGGAAAGATCGCCATCGGCAATCTGAAAAAGGGTATGGATGCGCTTTGCAGTTTGAATGAGGAAGAAATCGATGCGGTATACCACAAGGAAAAATACATCGACTTCATGAACCGCAAGATTACGGATTATCTGGTGAAGGTCAATGAAATCGAGCTTCCGATTGCCGACGCAAGACTGATAGGCGGTCTGTTCCATGTGGTCAATGATATTGAGCGTATCGGCGACCATGCGGAGAACTTTGCGGATTCGGCAAAAATGCGGATTGATGATGGGGTGGAGTTCAGCGACAAGGCAATAAAGCAGCTGCAGGACATGACGGAAAAGGTCATTGAGATTCTGGAATACTCGCTGGATATGTTCTCCAACAGGAACCAGGAGCATATGCAGGAGATCCTGAATCTGGAAGACGAGATCGATGACAGGGAGAAGAAGCTGCAGCGCGCGCATGTCAAGAGGCTGACGAAGAATAAATGCACGCCAGAAGCGGGAATGATATTTTCAGATACCATCTCCGGACTGGAACGTGTGGCGGATCATGCCACCAACATCGCGTTTGCTATCCTGGAGCCTGACGAGGGCATGGAAGATGAGGACGAGGAATAATTTTTGCCTTTACAAGACAAGGCTGCTGTGCTATACTAATTGGGTATGAATAGCCGGTGTTCGGTAAATGGAATCTCCAACCATTGCTTAATATCAGGCGTTTAATAAAGAATTATAGGAGGAAATGACAATGATTTCAAAAGAGCAGAAAGAACAGATTGTAAAAGATTTCGGAAGGACACCTGGAGATACAGGGTCACCGGAAGTTCAGATTGCAATCCTGACAGCAAGAATCAATGATCTGACAGATCACTTCAAGAGCAATCCGAAGGATCATCATTCAAGAAGAGGTCTTCTGAAGATGGTTGGACAGAGAAGAGGTCTTCTGGCATATCTTAAGAAGTCTGATATCGCAAGATATCGTGCACTGATTGAAAAACTTGGATTAAGAAAATAATTTCATGCAGTGATAGGAAGGGGCGTTCAAAAGAACGCCTCTTTTAATTTAATGGTGGCACATTTTTATCATATATGTTATAATATTTAAGACTATGGGTGAGGAAATTACACCCGAGACCACTGAAAAGCATATTTGCCCTGGTGGATAGCCGGATAAGTATATTTTTCAGTAGTTTCGGTGTTCCTCTCCCAGGTAATTTCAAGAATTAAAGGAGAACACTATGTATAAGAAATTTGAGATGGAACTTGCGGGCAGGACTCTGCGCGTAGATGGGGACAGGGTTGCCAAGCAGGCAAATGGCGCGGTATTGATGCATTACGGCGACACCACCGTGTTATGTACGGCAACGGCTTCCGAGAAGCCGAGAGAGGGAATCGACTTTTTCCCGCTCAGCGTTGAATATAATGAGAGATTATATTCCGTAGGAAAGATTCCGGGAGGGTTCAACAAGAGAGAGGGAAAGGCATCTGAGAATGCAACTCTTACCTGCCGTGTCATTGACCGTCCGATGAGGCCTTTATTCCCGAAGGACTACCGCAATGACGTGACATTAGAGAACCTGGTATTATCCGTAGACCAGGACTGCTCTCCGGAACTCACGGCAATGCTCGGAGCGGCAATTGCCACTACCATATCCGATATTCCATTTGACGGACCGATCTCTACGACCCAGGTAGGCATGGTGGATGATGAGTTCGTATTTAATCCGACTGCAGCGCAGAAGGAAGCTTCCGATCTTGCGCTCACGGTTGCCTCTACAAAAGAGAAGGTGATCATGATCGAGGCTGGCGCCAATGAAGTGCCGGAGCAGAAGATGATCGACGCGATCTTTGCTGCCCATGAGCTGAACCAGAAGGTCATCGCGTTCATCGAAACGATCGTAGCAGAGTGCGGAAAGCCGAAGCACACATATGAAAGCTGTGCGGTTCCAGAAGAACTGTTTGCCGCAATCAAGGAGATTGTTCCTCCGTCTGAGATGGAAGAAGCCGTATTTACGGATGACAAGCAGACCAGAGAAGAAAATATCCGCGTGATCACGGCAAAACTTGAAGAGGCATTTGCAGACAATGAAGAATGGCTGAATGTGCTTGGAGAGGCTGTATACCAGTACCAGAAGAAGACGGTACGCAAGATGATCTTAAAGGATCAGAAGCGTCCGGACGGAAGGGCCATCGACCAGATCAGGCCACTTGCTGCAGAGATTGACCTGATTCCAAGGGTTCACGGCTCAGCTATGTTTACAAGAGGACAGACTCAGATCTGCACCATCACCACCCTGGCTCCGCTTGCAGAGGCTCAGAGGCTGGATGGCCTGGATGAGGCAGAGACTTCTAAGAGATATATGCATCACTATAACTTCCCGTCTTACTCCGTAGGAGAGACAAGGCCGTCTAGAGGCCCGGGACGACGGGAGATCGGACATGGCGCATTGGCAGAGCGCGCATTGATACCGGTACTTCCAAGTGAGGCGGAATTCCCATATGCGATCCGTACCGTATCCGAGACATTTGAATCCAACGGCTCTACATCCCAGGCCAGCATCTGCGCATCCTCAATGTCCTTAATGGCAGCCGGCGTGCCGATCAAGGCCGCAGTGGCCGGAATCTCAGCAGGACTGGTGACGGGCGATTCAGACGATGACTATCTGGTACTGACAGACATCCAGGGCCTGGAAGACTTCTTTGGAGACATGGACTTCAAGGTGGCTGGAACTCATAAGGGAATCACAGCCATCCAGATGGATATCAAGATTCATGGCCTGACAAGGCCGATTATCGAGGAAGCGATTGCGGCAACGAAGAAAGCAAGAACCTACATCCTGGATGAAGTAATGTCCAAGACCATCGCAGAGCCAAGACCGGAAGTAGGCCAGTATGCTCCGAAGATTATCCAGATGCAGATCGATCCACAGAAGATCGGAGATGTAGTGGGACAGCGTGGAAAGACGATCAATGCAATCATCGACCAGACCGGAGTCAAGATCGACATTACCGATGACGGAGCCGTATCTATCTGCGGAACCGATGCTGACAGCATGGAAGAGGCAAAGAGACTGGTTCAGATCATCGTGACCGATTTCGAGGCAGGCCAGGTACTGGAAGGAAAGGTCGTAAGCATCAAGGAATTCGGCGCATTCCTGGAGTTCGCGCCTGGAAAAGAAGGAATGGTACACATTTCCAAGATATCGAAGGAAAGAATCAACCATGTAGAAGACGTGCTGACGCTTGGCGATGTAGTTAAGGTGGTATGCCTTGGCAAAGACAAAATGGGCAGACTGTCCTTCAGCATGAAAGACGTGGCAAAATAAAAAAGAACACGTAACATTTTTAAGTTGAGCACGTAACATTTTTCAAAAATGTTACGTGCTCAACTTACATAACTGGTGTGCAAAATTGAAAAATACCCGTGCAAAAATGAATCAAACATAAAGGAGGATGTCATATGAAGGTTAAGATTATCGGAATGGGAGCGCTCGGAGTGATGTACGCGAATTACATAAAGGAGCGCGCAGGCGAGGATGCCGTATGTTTTGTGATGGACAGTTCCAGGCTTGAAAGGTATGAAGGCCAGGTGTTTTTATGCAACAAAAAGGAGCAGACGTTTTGTATGGAGGATAGCGAGAAGGCGGAAAAGGCGGATCTTGTGATCGTGGCGGTAAAATACAATGGCCTTGCTTCTGCGATAGAGACCATGAGGCATTGCGTGGGAGATGGCACCATTATTATGTCGGTGATGAACGGCATCAGCAGTGAAGACCGGATTGCAGCGCAGTATGGAGCAGACAAGATGATCTACACGGTGGCTCAGGGGATGGATGCCATGAAGTTCGGCAACGAGCTTAAGTATACGCAGATGGGAGAACTGCGCATCGGAGCAAAACTGCCACAGCAGGAGAAGAATGTAGAGGCAGTATCAAAGTACTTCGACGAGATCCAGATGCCTTATCAGAAAGACGCAGACATCATGCATCGCATCTGGGGCAAGTTCATGCTGAATGTAGGCGTAAACCAGACTTGCATGACTTATGGAACCAACTATG
>ERZ791934.2507-NODE-2507-length-11627-cov-3.583737_pt1 | contig 11627 bp, 10 predicted proteins | sample MGYA00510125_ERZ791934 | MGnify/ENA primary metagenome ERZ791934 (study PRJEB30046, sample SAMN00993240) | human gut metagenome | study: EMG produced TPA metagenomics assembly of the A metagenome-wide association study of gut microbiota in type 2...
TTTAAAAATTACACCCCCTCTTCCGGTAAGCAGGCGTATCTATCTTACAATGAAATATAGAGTCCTGCGTCCAAAAGACAGTTCACGAGTCTAGTTAAGCATTTGATTGGGCGTTGCATTGTGGATTTCACCATTTGAATTCCACGTCTTCCAGATAAAAGGACGGTCGAGGAACCGTCCTTTATAAATAGAAGTCAGAGCTGATTATCATTGGGTTGTAAAGTTATAGAGGAAAAAGAATACAGTACGTGAGAAGGAATGTACCACAATCTTGTTATATTTGTCTAACTTCTCCTTTAGTATATGCAATTTGTTAGCCTTTGTCAACTTATTTCCGCTATTTTTTACACATTCCTTCCTATGTTTCGTTACCATTCACCGCTTTATATCTTTAAAACAGCTTGAATAAGGGCGAAAACAAATATATGCGTGGCAGTAATTTCTATATCGTTGTTTCTACCGATGTCCCACAAGGTCTATAACAGACAACCGATGAGTATCCATGACCTGTCCTCTGCAAAGCCTGTCTAAATCCTTACACATACCGCTCCATCTCATACGTTTCCCCTATGCAATACAGCCAGAGTGACGCGCATACGCTATCCGTGAAGTCTTCCTCCCTCTTATTTTCGTATCCGTTTTCGGTAAATAGACCATACACAGATACCGATGGAAACAAGAGAAAGAATGATGACAAAGGGATATCCATACCTCCAATGCAGCTCCGGCATTCCTGTGAAATTCATGCCATACCAGCCGACAATCAGTGTCAGCGGAAGGAAAATCACCGTAACGATCGTAAATATATACATCATGCGATTCAAGCGGATATCCACCTGCGCCTGATAGGATTCACGAACCTGCACACTGTAATCGCGCAGGGTGCGGGTATGCTGTCCCAGTCGTTCCACCCGATCGGAACAGATGCGAAGATGGTGCAGCTGCTCTCGGGCAAACAGGTCGTTTTCATCCTCCAGCAGCTCCTCGCATACATCGCTGAACTGCTCATCATATTGCAGCAGGTAGCGAATCCTGTTTCGGATTCCGGTAATCCGCTGATTGAAATTTTGCAGATTATCATTCAGAACATCATTATCCAGCTCCTCAATCAAATCCTCGAGCTGATCGTGCTCCTCCTTATGCTTCTTCAAAAGGAATTCAAAGAACAGCGAAAGAATATGCTCAGCACTGAGCTGTGCTGCCGGAAGCTGCTGAAGCAGCCGAAAAAAATCCAGCAGCTGATCCGTATTCTCACTGATTAGAATCACTTCCCTTTGCCGGCAGTATAAACCAATACCTGCTGCGGCTTCCTTACGGACTTTCAGCGGATGTACAAAGCCAAAGCAGTAGCCGTAATAGCTGTCCAGCTTATGCAGCGTGCGGCTTTGATCCATGTGATCCAGCTCCACAAGGGTCCCCGGTGAAAACCCGAAGGCTTCTACAAGACCCTTCCATTCCTCCAGCCTGTATATGCCAAACAGAAACTGACCTTCCATTGCTTTCTGTGGGGAAGTCTTTTGCTTCCGGTAAAGATCATACAGCATATGCTCACTTCCTTTTGCTTATTGTACCACAGCTTTGGCGGAATTTGAATGAGTATCCCTGTGACCCTTATCTGCCTTTGTCCGGATGATTCCAGCGTTCATAGGAAACAAGGCTCTTATGTCCATGGGAGTCCCTGCTTCTGCAGGTGATACATCTGCCTGAAGTTACGGCAGCACCGCCCGTATTCACTGTGCAGCTGTACCGACAGCTCTTTGATGAAAACCCTTATGAACAGCACAGGCAGTCTTCACCCGCTGTACAGCCTTTGTCAAAGAAACTGCAGTGGCAGAAAGACTGCTGACAAAAAAATTCACCAGACACGGTTCATGCTGGTGAATCACTGATTATAATACCGCCTACTATGGCAGCAATTCCGATTCCCTGCATCAGGGTGGACGGCTCACGCAGAAGAAAAATCGACAATAGAAGCGCTATACAGGGATCAAGGTAGCTGCCAACGGCTGCCTGCGAGCTGGTAAGATGATGCAGTGAAGTAAAATAAAGCGCATAGGCGACTCCGGTATGCACCACGGCGATACGCATGATCCAGGGCCATGAGGCTGCCGGAAGCTCTGGTATCAGCTGAATGCGTCCTTCCAGCAGCAGATAAACAAACAGAATACCTGCAGAGCACAGCAGCTGCAAAAAGGTAAAGTACAGACCGTCGATATCATGAAGGAACCGGTTTGTAAGCAACACACCCGCATAGCACAGTGCAGCGGCAGCCGCAAACAGTATTCCCTTGAGCTGCACAGCAGTGCCCGTTACCTGCGTTATGCACAAAAGGCCTCCCATCGTCAGTACGATGCCCAATACAATACGCAAAGTTACAGACTCATGAAAGAGGAAGACCGCCGCCAGAAGCGCCAGCAGCGGTGCTGTATAATATATCACCGTTGCAATGGAAATCGTAGCTGCGGCATAGGCTTCAAACAGAAAGACCCAGTTAAAGCCCAGAAAGGCGGCAGACAGCAGTACATACAGCAGCTGCCTGCCACCGATTTTCTGTATGCGATGTCTTTGAAACAAAAGAAGAACACCCAGAAACGCGGCACCGATGAGCGTACGCAGAAAGGCCAGCACATCACCTGCGACATGCGCCTGCCGTACAAACAGACCCAGTGTGCCAAATAACAGCATGGCACACAAATAGGCTCCCATATGTCGCTTAGTCACGCATCATATCCTCCAGGGCATGATACACGATATATTCAGCATAGGTATCCATGGCACAGTATTGCTCCAGCTGCCCATAGATTTCCTGCTTTTTTTCTGCGTCAGCCGTACAGTATTCCCTCCATTTTTCAACCGCATCCATACCATAGGAAATTTCCAGATCCTGATAGCTGTAATCAGAGAATACAGGTACCAGCCTCTTCAGCGAGTAAAAGCCTGCCATCCGGATATCATAGACATTTCCGGTTGAAAACGGAAGTGACAGATCAACCATACGCTCCCACACAGCACGTAAACGCTCCTCATATTCCGGAAACTGCTGTGCCAGCTGTACCAGACGCAGCTTTTCCGCCCCATCCATATTATAGACGAGAATCGTTCCCGTCTTCGGAATATGGGCAAGCAGATGCTCAAGGAAAGCCCTGCGGCAGTCCCCCTCTCCGATAAAGCCGACATGACGCAGCTTTTGCTGCTCCTCAATATGCAGACTATACTGGAAAACCAGGACATCAAAGGGCTTCATACCCTCATACGGAGGAAACGCATAGGTTTCCCATTCAAAATCCAGATAGGAAACCGGTGTCTGGATATGTGCCTTCTTCCAGCAGCGCAGCGCTCCCTTATCCACATACAGTCCGTGATTGCGGGCCGCCATGATCTGCGCATACTGATGACGTGTTCCCTCGATTCGATCGATATCCGCATCCCGCAGGGTGGTGATCCCCTCCTCATGCATTTCATATTTTTGAGCAGCCTGCACCAGATTCAAAATGGAATCATCCGCCGGCACTTCCGGGAAGCAGTCGTCATAATACATACACTTGCCGCCGCGTGTACACACATGACTTCGCTTGACGGGGATATCGTCCATAGCCTCACAGGCATGCAGCTTTTCCAGCATGGCATCCAAATCGATTTCCTGCTTATCCAGCAATTCCCGAATCGTTTTGTGCGCCTTGTTCTTACCGTTGTATAAATATTCATCAACGATCAGCAGCTGTCTGACATCCAGCTCTTTTCCTCGGACATACGCCGCATTCAGATGAATGGCATACACTGTATCAGTCGAGACCCCCAGCTTTTCCAGCACCGCCAGATACTGTGCCATACGGACAGCCTCATGCTCCTTGGGAAAACAGCTGCGATAGGTGAAATAAAGAATACGCCTGCCATCCTCCTGTACCAGAAACGGTACGTTGATTCTTAAATCTTCATAGACAAAGCGGGCGTGGATGAGCACTTTTTTCTCATGCAGCGCCTGTAATGCAAGTTCCCCACTGTCATTCGCCTGCCCGACGAACGCATCCTCTTCGCGGATCATCAGCAGCTGCTTTACCAGCTCGCTCATGCTTTCATTATAATTTACAAAGGGAACAAATTCCTTTTTTTGGCGCCGTGACAGCCAGAAGGCTCTGGGACAGCGCTCATATTTCTTTATATCTGTAAGATGCAGCATTGCGTATCAACTCACTCTCCAGGTAAAATTATACCAGATGTAAGAGAAATTAGGAATATAAAGCGAGCATATCTTTTGCAATCGCATGGATTTCCTGCTTCAGGTCCTGCGGACTGACAAGTTGGCACTGGTTTCCCAGCGACAGCAGAAAATTACGCGCACTGATTCTTCCCTCCATCATGGTGGTCAGATACAGTGTCTGCTCATCCACCCATTCCAGCACCGGAGAAATACCGGGCTTTTTTTCACTGATCAGGCGGGCGCTTTCTCCATAGACATACAGCTTCAGCTCGATGATTTCATCACGGATCAGTCCTGTCTTCCCGATATAATCACGGATATGAAAGTCCGCATCCCGTACAAACGGACGTCTGGTCAGCCGCACATTCCGCATACGCTCCTCACTGAATTTGAAGTTTCGATAAGCTCTGGCCTTCAGCGAATATGCAAGACAATAATAGCTGCCCTTTACATTGATGATTTCATAGGGCTGAATGACGATGGTTTCAAAATCAGAAGCATGAAGACTTTTATACTGCAGCTCCACCGCAAAAAGGGCATCTCTTCCCTGCTCACAGATGCGTATCATCGATATCATTGTACCGGTTACATCCGCGCTCTCTTCCACATACACGCCGCTTTCCCGCACCTGCAGCGTGGTTGTTGCCAGAAATTTATCAATTGCTCTGCAATATGTTGCATAAGGCAGAAAATCACGGTGGCTTTCCAGATAGCGTCTGGATTCCTGAAGGGAGCGCAGCTCCTCCTCATACAGCCCCGCCACGGGAAGAAGCGTTCCGGATTTCAGCTGATAACCGCCGTATTTTCCGGTCGTCCCTTCAATCACATACCCCGCTTCCTCCAGCTCCTTGCGATATTCCAGAATATTTCTAACATTGGTATTCAGCTCCTGTGCCAGCTCCTCGCGCGTCATAAACCCGCGGGAACGCAAAAGCTGAAGCATACGGATACAGGCAGCACATCGTTTCATAATTCCTCCCGTCTATGCTCGTGCAGGAAGCGGATAATCGAGCGGACAGTACCGGGACGGGTAAGGTCCGAATTCCTCCTTGACCTCTTCCTCCTTTGGCACGATTCCCAGAAATGCCAGCGGAAATATCATCTCTCCCACACAGCGATCCAGTGCAAAGCCCAGTGCCTCCTCAACCTGCACGGCCCCTGCCTTGATCAGCAGCATCATAATTTTTTCATTTCTTGTGAAAACAGCATGAATCAGAATCGGATATCCATTGAATATCCAGTTTGGATCCGCTCCCATGCGAAGTACGCGACGCAGACCTCTGACATCCTCATTCCATACAGCATTCAACATCATTGTTGCCAGTTTTCTATCACTCATCATAAGGCACATCCTTTCTTGATGTCTTTATGATATGCCCTATTGTTACATTATACATGTAACAATGCAATTTATCTATAAAAATATGGGAACACAGCAATATCATCAGCATAGCGGCTTACCCTATACGCTGTCCTATATAAAAAAATGCATGCTATTACTGCAAGTGAGCTTCCCTACCCTATATTTGAAAGATTCATACGATGGCTGTATAAAAAAAGCAGATTCACAATGAGGTGCATCCGCTTTTCTATGTAAGCTGTTTAGTCTTCCATTCCGTTTTTGGCATCATTTGGTGTATTGACATTGCTGTTCTGCTCATTCGCATTCTTCGTAGTCCCCGGATTGGAGGGCTCGCTCACACCATTTGTTCCGTTGGTTCCGGTTGTCCCCGTACCTGCATAGGTATAATTCGGGAATGCCGTGACAACATCATTCCAATCTGCATTGGTATCGTAGAGGAATAGGAAATCACCGTTTACCTTGGCACCGTATTCCTGTTCCTTATTATTGATGCTGACCTTCACCTTGCCGTTATCCTTTGCTTCCTTCAGGACCTTTTTCATATTGTCATCATCGGATTTCACGCGATACAAATATCCGGTGCTTCCGTTGTAATCAAAGCTTCTGCCCTCATAAGCCGCAAAGTCAATATCGGTGATCGCCTTGGAATTTTCATATTTCAGACCTTTATCCTTGAAATAATTCATGACATTATCAATGCTGTCTTCCGTCTTGTTCTTGGCGTCCTTTACGCTTTTTTCCGCAGCTTCCTTGGTCTCGTTTGTTTTCGTATTTGCATCCTTCTTGTCATTCATACTGCAGCCGCCCATCAGTGCTGCCAAAAGCGCGATACACGCTGCTTTCTGTACTAGTTTATTCATATTCCAGCCTCCTGTCATAGGTAGTATGTCTCATCCTTACGGTTTTATACCTCATAGGTTTTCAGAAGCAGCACCGCATCATACAGGTCATACCGTTGTTCACGCTCACACGCTCGAAGCAGGGTGTCCAGCAGCTGCTCCAGGCTTTTTTCCCGGGCTTCATATGCCGTTACAGCACGTAGCAGCAGATTAGCTGTACGCTGTGTCCAGTCCGTATTCTGTATTACATGCTGCAGCATACGCGAAACATCCGAAGCGGTGTGCACTCTTCTGCCGATATCCTCGCATACATGATAAAAATCAAGACTTTGAATCCCACAGCTGCTGTGCATAAGCGTATTCCAGACCTCATACAGGCGGGTACTGTCGAGTAAAAACAACAGCCGGTATCGCTTCCACTCCGCTTGTGCATCCTGCAGCGTTTTCTCTAACAGATTCCTGCATTTGATTGCGGATATGTTTTTATCCTTTACCTCCAGCATGATATCCATATCCAGCCCTTCCCGCTCGCGGATAAACTCCAGAAATGTATCGGCATCAATGTGCATCGCATGTGCTCCCTTACGCTTTTTCACATCCTGCTGGCAGAAATGTATTTTCATGATGCCATCCTCTTTTTTCCATGTGCCGGATACCAGACGGAGCCATTCCAGCTGTGTGCGCTCTACTGGTGGAGGAAGTATGGCATGATGCAGATTATCGAATACCACCGGAATCGAAAGCTGCGCTGACAAATACAAGACATCCTCTACTGTATAGTAGCGGTCATCATTTTCTATTATGAGATGCTTTTGAATGATGGGATCCAAACGCCGGTATACCCTTGCAAAGCGCTGCATCGCCTGCTGCTTATCGCCATAGATGCCACCGACATGCAGCACCATTTTATGTGTCGCATCCAATCCCATCGCCTCCAGAATGGACGCATGATACAGTAGCTCATCGATACTGCGCTCTACGACATCCTCTCGCGGTGAATTGATCACACAGTACTGACCGGGATGCAGCGATACACGCATATTGTTTTTTCGTACATAGTCCCCCAGGCTTTGAAACTGCGCAGCAAATTCATCCAGCCAGGGTATGGTATTGACCGGACTGGAGCCAAAGGGAATCAGGTCGGAGGACAGACGATACATACGGATGTTGTGCCCTGCATTATACTCCAGCAGCTTTTGCAGTGTTTCCAGATTAGCACGGATAATACTGCGCAGACGGTCCTCTGTCGCAAATTTCTGGATGCAGGTTTCAAAATGAAATTGCGCATCAAGGCATATACAGGCGTATCCGATTTTCATAAACACAACTCCTTTTCTCTTTACTTAGCTTGTGCATAAGCTGAAAAATTATGAGCAAACGCTGAAAAACAGGATGCCTACAGCTGTCGGTAAGGGAAAGACAACAGCCTGCAATCGCTGCCCAGCATCGTTTTTTTCTTGTCAATTTCCCTCCTAGCCGTTATGATAAAGACGATAAAGGAGGATGGATTTCATGAAGAAAAAGTATATGTTTTTCGATATTGACGGTACGCTGACGGATAATGCGACGAAAAAAATTGTTCCCAGTGCCCAAAAGACGCTGGACAGACTGCAGGAGGCAGGACATTTTGTCGCAATCGCCACAGGAAGAGCTCACTATAAAGCAAGGGGCTTTATGGAAGCTTCGGGTTTGCATAACATGGTATGCTGCGGAGGGAACGGTCTGGTGATCAATGATGAGCTGATCATGAATACACCGCTAGACCGGCAGAAGGCAATCGCAGTTTATAAGGAAGCACGCGCTCTGGGCTATGGTGCACTGGTGATGCTGGATGATTCGATCGATGTGTACGATGTGGATGATCGTTTCTTGCGGCAGTGCGGTGAGCGGAAGGAACCAACCAATTACATATTCCATGCGGACTTTGACATTGATCAGGTAAAGGATATTTATAAGCTTTACATATCCGTTCCCAAAGAGGAGGAGCACAGACTTACGAAAAAGGATACGCTGGGGAATCTTCGCTTTGTCGAGACGTATCTGATGTTTCAGCATGACCGCAAGAAGGAAGGCATTCTGGATATGATGGAGCGCCTTGGCGGCCCTGTGGAGGATGTTGTCGTATTCGGGGATGATTATAACGATCTGGTTATGTTTGATGATGCATGGTTCAGTATTGCTATGGGCAATGCCTGCGATGCGCTGAAGAAAAAGGCGGATTACGTTACCGAGCGCAATGTCGATGACGGCATCTATAAGGCATGCCTGAAATTCGGGTGGATTTCGTAGGACTTCGATTTATCAAGCAGCATTAAAAAAAGGCGTTTCATCTGCTATCGGTTCTTAAACGATTTGGGTAACTTTAAACAGGAGATTCAACACTTTTATCAATGGAAGCTGAATTTCCTCTGTCCGCAAACACCCTAAATTAGAAAGAACTTGAAATCATGAAGCGTCTTTTTTCTTTTGCTTTAACGATCGCCTGCGTTTTACACGCTTTTTTTCAGCTCTGAAACAGCATTTTACTTTTCATTGTGGCTAAAGGCTTCTTACTTGAAATGCCTCAGCCCATGCAGAAGGAAGCGAATGATGGTTTACACCGGTGATCAGCTTCCTTTCCCCATTTTGATATAGCTTCATAAAGTAACCGGTTTCTATTCTATATGGAAATGCTGCGCTGCAACTTTTTGTATTCAGCACTTACCTGCTAATCCAGCTTTGTAAGTACCTCCAGCATGGTATGGACGGCTTGTTCAAAAGCTGCGATTTCCCTGTCGCTGAGCTTCTGCAGCATCTGTTCATATAATGCTGTGGCATCCAGCGCATTTTCCTTTAGAAAGCGAAAGCCCTGTGCTGTGATTCCTATATAGATGCTTCGCCGGTCGCCAGGATTTTCACTTCGTTCCACAAGACCATAGCGATGCAGACTGTCAATCATGTGGGTAGCCTGCTGCTTGCTGAGACGCATTGCCTTTGCGAGCTCTCCCATTTTCATTTGTCCGCAGTTTTTCAGCGTCATCAGACAGAAATAAGTTTCATAGCTGATCTGTCTTGATTTCTGTTGCCGGCGGATGCTGCGCTCTACTTTATAGTGCCAGTGCGGCAGCAATCGAATCAGTTCCTGCATGGAAGTCGTGTGGTTCATGGTGAATATCCTCCTTCATTTGGTATTGACATATTTTCAAAAACGGATACAATACAATTAGTACATAATTATGTACTATTCATTGATATTTACTATATGCACATCATAACGGAAACTTTGTAAAAAAGCAAGAAAAGGTTAAAAAAGGAGTGATATCATGTGCAAAATCAGTATGTCCTTTGTTAAAGAAGCGCTCTACAATGCTTTTCGGTTTGTTATCAATGTCGGCTTTATCTTTTTGTTTCAAATGATGTTTCATGCGGAGAATACGCTGACTGCCGTAGCACTGTCCGTAGGCTTCACCATGCTTCCCAACAGCGAGCTGCATATACGCCCCGGCGCTATGTGCTGCATTGTTCTGCTGCTGTATATCGGCGGGGGAATCGCTGCGCAGAGTGCATTGCTGCACCCCGCTCTCGCTTTCCTCATCAATTTCTGGTTTCTCGTTTTGTTGCTGGCACTCATCAGTGAGCCAATGGAAATGAAGGCGAACATCTCCTTTCTGCTCTGCTTTGTATTTTCACAATCCACCTATGTTCCCTGGACGCAGTTTCCTGCACGCCTGGCATGCGTGAGCTTTGGAGCACTGCTGATCTGCGGCTGTATCGTCCTGAACTGGAAACGAAAGGGCATCGGCAGAAACGGCTGTACCCTGAAAGAGCAGTTTCAGCGCAGTAGGGTGCATCGCAGCTATATTCTTCGCATGTCGCTGGGAATATCGCTTGCCATGCTCATCGCCTCCATCCTCCAGCTTTCCAAGCCGTTATGGATCAGCATCGTCGTGATGTCCCTGACACAGCTGGAATTTTCCGAAACACTGGAAAGGATACGCCACCGTTTCATCGGTACACTAGCCGGTATCATGCTGTTCTTCGTTTTCTTCCAGCTGCTGATTCCTCAGCAGTATGCAATGCTGGTCATCATGCTTCTGGCCGGCGTCCCCATTGCAGTGGCCCTGGCCGTGTCATCCATCTGCGCCATCCTTCCTGTGCTGGATACGGGCGCGGCAGTGCTTACCGGGGCACAGAGGATATTTTCCGGTATTTCCGTGTTCAGCCTTCTGGCCATACCTTTCTTTATCCTGGCTGGAAATATCATGAACAAGGGCGGGATTGCCATCCGCCTCATTAATTTTGCAAAGCTGTTTACCGGCAATATCCCAGGCGCCCTGGCACATACCAATGCGGTTGCCAACATGCTCTTTGGCGCTATCAGCGGTTCTGGCGCTGCTGCTGCGGCGGCTATCGGAAGTACCATGGGCCCTCTGGAGGAAAAAGAAGGTTACGGCAAAAATTATTCCGTTGCTGTCAATGTTGCCTCCGCTCCTGTAGGAATGCTCATTCCCCCAAGCAATACCATGATCGTATACTCTACGGTAGCCGGCAGTGTTTCCATTGCTGCCCTGTTCATGGCAGGCTATATTCCTCATCTGGGGTGCCGGCGTCATTATCTTAGCAACTACTGCAGCAAAACGATTAGGATACCGCAGCTCCAGCGAGCTGACCCTTAAGATCGCTTTAAAAACATTTTGGCAGGCAGTACCAAGTCTTTTAATGATCGTCATCGTTATCGGCGGTATTTTAGGCGGTATCTTTACTGCTACCGAAGGTTCTGCCGTTGCTGTTGTATACGCTACTGTGCTGTCCCTTATCTATGGTTCTATTAAAGTAAAAGATATCCCAAGGATCGTTCTGGATTCTGCTAAGATCACTGGTACCATCACATTCATGATCGGCTTATCCTCTATCATGTCCTGGGCGATGGCTTTTACGGGAATCCCGGATATGGTAGCAACCGCTGTCCTCAGTGTTACAAGCAATAAGTTTTTAATTTTCCTTCTTATCAATGTGATCTTACTGTTTGTCGGTACTTTTATGGACCCAACCCCGGCAATCCTTATTTTTACACCAATCTTCCTTCCTATCTGCACCAGTTTAGGAATGAGCGCGGTACAGTTCGGTATTGTTCTATGCTATAACCTTTCTGTAGGAACCATCACTCCTCCTGTGGGAACGATCCTGTTTACTGGCTGTAAAGTAGGCGGTGTAACCATTGAAAGTGTTATCAATCACCTGCTGCCGT
>ERZ791934.2509-NODE-2509-length-11602-cov-4.476314_pt1 | contig 11602 bp, 5 predicted proteins | sample MGYA00510125_ERZ791934 | MGnify/ENA primary metagenome ERZ791934 (study PRJEB30046, sample SAMN00993240) | human gut metagenome | study: EMG produced TPA metagenomics assembly of the A metagenome-wide association study of gut microbiota in type 2...
CCACCGCACAGATGAGCAGACAGCCCACGGCGATCATTCTTCCCAGCTGGTCCAGCTTTTGCTGCAAAGGAGTCTGATCCTGGTCGATGGAATCGAGCATCACCGCAATTTCTCCCATGCGGGTGTCCTCGCCGATAGCATGTACCATTGCCCGCCCGTGTCCGCGGCTGACGATGGTGCCCATATAGGCGCAGACGTGTTCGCCGGTGTCATCGGTGCGCCAGTCGGTCACTCCTTTTTCCACCGGCACCGACTCACCGGTCAACAGCGATTCGTCGAACATCAGCTCGTTGTTTTCCAGGATGCGGTCGCCTGCTTTGAGCAGCACCAAATCGCCCAGTGTCACCTCTCTGGCAGGGATTGTCTTGCTCTGACCGTCGCGGATAACCGTTGCGGTGGGCGCCGCCAGTGCGTTTAATTTTTCCAGTGAGCGCTCGGTGCGGTACTCCTGAAAAAAGCCCAGGATCGCATTGAGCAGCACGATGGCGACGATGGTGATCGCCTCCATCTTTTCTCCCATCAGCACCGAGATGCCGGTCGAACACAGCAAAATCAGCGTCATCAGGTCCTGAAACTGGGAAAAGAAAATTTTAATGGGGTTGATATGTCCTTTGCTTTCCAGAAGGTTGTCCCCGTACTCCAGTCGGTTTTTTTCGGCTTCCCTCTGGCTCAGCCCGGGATACTGTGTCATTTTCCAAAACCATCCTTTCTTTTTTGGGATTGCGTCCGATTGCTAGAAATATATGAGTCTGGAAAATAAAAAATGACAGGCAGTCCAAAAACTGCCTGTCGGCACAGAATCTTGTTGTATTATCCCTGAATCAAAAGGGCTAAAATATTGGCATAAAGGGTGGCGGGATCATTTTCGATGCGCTCCTTGACCTGGATGCACTCGTGACCGTCCACATGGAAGCCGAACTGGCGCATCAGCATGAAGGCCTTCTCCGTGGAGATGATCCGGACCTTGGGATAGCGCAGCAGGATCTCCTCGATGGAGGCGCCGTGGTCCGGCTCCATGTGGTTGATGACCAGATAGTCCAGAGGCGTTCCGTTCAGCAGGTATTCGAGGTTCTCCAGCAGCTGGCGGCAGGCGGACCAGTCCACCGTGTCAAACAGGACGCTCTTTTCGTCCAGCAGCAGATAGGCGTTGTAGCTGACCCCCTTGGGGATGGGGTGGATGTTCTCAAACAGAGCCAGACGGTGGTCATTGGCGCCGACCCAATAGAGATTTTCGGTAACAGTTCTCACACAATGCATGAAGAAATCCTCCTTTACTCACAGATGACAGGCCGTTACGCCTCAATGAACTGGTCCTTGGGCTCCGCGCACTCCGGGCAGACCCAGTCCTCCGGCAGCTTTTCAAACAACGTGCCGGGGGCGATGTCACCGTCCGGGTCGCCCAGCTCGGGGATGTACTCATAGCCGCAGCCGCCGCAGACGTATCGCTTGCCGATGGGCTCCGGCTTGGGGAGACGGGGCCGCTTCATCTTCACCATGGGCGGCGCGGGCTGCTTTTCGCCGGTGTCCAGAGCAGCGGTCAGCAGGGGCAGAATCTCGTTCACATCCCCAACGATGCCATAGTCGCAGTTTTTGAAGATGGGGGCGCCGGCGTTGGTGTTGATGGCCACGATGGTAGAGGCGTCCTTGATACCCTTCAGGTGCTGCACCGCGCCGGAGATGCCGCAGGCGATGTACAGGTTGCCGGTGAACTTCTGACCGGACATGCCCACATAGCGGTTCAGGGGCACGTATTTCAGCGTCTCCGCCACCGGACGGGAGGAGCCGATGGCCGCGCCGGCGGCCTTGGCCAGATCCTCAATGAGCTTCATGTTCTTCTTGCCGCCGATGCCCTTGCCGGCAGAGACCACCCGCTCCGCCTGGGCGATGGGGGTGTCCAGGGGGATGCCCACAGTGAAGTCGTGGCCGTCCTTCTTCAAATGCTCCACCAGGGCGGCCACCTGCTCGGCGGGGGAGCCGTCCCGCAGGATGACCTTCTTCCGCACACCGGTGACGGGCGCGGGCTTCTTGGGCTGGCTGGAGGAACCGCCGGAACTCTTGGGGGCCTTGCCCAGGATATGGGAGGCGATGACCACCCGCTGGATCTCGTTGGTGCCCTCGTAGATGGTGGTGATCTTGGCGTCCCGGTAGGCCCGCTCCACCTCCATACCTTTCATGAACCCGGCGCCGCCGTGAATTTGCAGGGCGTCGTTGGTGACCTCCAGGGCGATGTCGGAGGCGTACATCTTGGCCATGGCGGATTCCATGCCGTAGGGGGCGTGCGCCTCCTTCAGCTCGGCGGCGGAGTACACCAGGAACCGGGCGCAGCGGAGCTTGGTGGCCATGTCGGCGATCTTAAAGGAGATGGCCTGCTGGAAGCCGATGGGCTTGCCGAACTGGATGCGCTCCTTGGAGTAGGCCACGGCGGCGTCATAGGCCCCCTGGGCGATGCCCAGCGCCTGGGCCGCGATACCGATGCGGCCGCCGTCCAGGGTGGACATGGCGATCTTGAAGCCGTCGCCCTCCTTGCCCAGCAGGTTCTCCCTGGGCACTTCCACATTGTCAAAGATCAGCTCGGCAGTGGAGGAGGAGCGGATGCCCATTTTGTCGTAGTGGTCGCCGAAGTAGAAGCCCTTCCAGCCCTTCTCCACGATGAAGGCGCTGATGCCCCGGGTGCCGATATCCGGTGTGGTGACGGCAAAGACCACATAGGTGTCCGCCTTGGGGGCGTTGGTGATGAAGATTTTGCCGCCGTTGAGGACATAGTGGTCGCCCTTCAGGACGGCGGTGGTCTCAGTGCCGCCGGCGTCGGATCCGGCGTTGGGCTCCGTCAGGCCGAAGGCGCCGATCTTCTCGCCCTTGGCCAGGGGCACCAGGTACTTGCGCTTCTGCTCCTCGGTGCCGTAGGCGAAGATGGGCCAGGAGCCTAAGGAGACATGGGCAGACAGGATGACGCCCGCGCCGCCGTCCACCCGGGCCAGCTCCTCCACGGCGATGGCGTAGCTCAGGGCATCCAGCCCGGCGCCGCCGTACTCCGCGGGGAAGGGGATGCCCATGAGGCCCATCTCGCCCAGCTTCCGGATGGCCTCGTCCGGGAACTCGTTCTGCTGGTCCAGCATGAACGCGATGGGTTTGATCTCCTCCTCCGCAAACGCACGGACTTTAGCGCGGAGTTCCTCGTGTGCCTGTGTGGTCTGAAACAGCATAGTCGTACCTCCTCTTTAATCTTGATAAAATTTATCAACTTTCAAGCAAAAGAAAAACTGTCAAATCAGGGGTCCGTCAAAATCTCCTGCAGGCTGTGGGCCCGCAGCTCCTCGTCCAGCTTGTTCTGAATCTCAGCCAGCTTGCAGTGCACGGTGCAGCCGCCGTGGCAGCTGCGCCAGGGGCATTGATACGCCGGATCCATGCAGGAGCTCAGATTCCCGCGTTCTCCCATGGCCTTCATCAGGTCATAGAGGCTGGTGCCGGTCAAATCCGCCGACAGCCGACAGCCGCCCGCCGTTCCGCGGACCACCTCCACCAGTCCGGCCTTCTCCAGCTTTTTCAGGATTTTATAGGCAAAGGCCTGGGGGAGGAGTTCATCCTGTGCGATCTGTCCCGCGGTATGCAGTTTTCCATCCAACAGTGCCCGCAGGATGCGCAGGGCGTAATCTGTCTCCCGGGTAATGACCAATGCCGCGTTCTCCTTTTATACGTCGTATTGTTAATTGGAGAATACCAATTTGGATATTTTTTGTCAAGTATCGGATGCAACCCTATAAAAAGTTTGGCAGTGTTCCATAAAAAACCAGTCGTGATTTTGATAAAATGCCGGGGCGGACGCCCTGGGACTCACGGTGGGCCCACCCGCCGGGGGACAGCCGGATATCGGTGTCGTTGCCGGGGAACACACTGTTCTGAAAGTCCGGCGCGGGGTCTGAGGGAACCGATTTCAGCAGGACGGCGATGCCGTTGTATTCAAACGTATTTTCGTTGTATAGGGAGTGGCCGGGAGTGCCATCGGTGCAGTTGAAACGGAACCGATTGCCCGTAAAGGTGCAGCCGGATGTGTGCTCCAGGCGGAGATCGAAAAGGCGGTGTCCCAGACGGTGAAGGTGCAGCTGCTGACCGGCTCTACGACGGCGAGGTCTTCCGCTGTGAGCTGTGGCTGCCGTCCGCCTCTTGACAGCGGCGGGCGATCTGCTATAATTCTGATAAAGTTCGCACCATGCCTGCTGACAGGGGTGATAGCTGCAGCCCCTTTCGGGCGCCGGCCGCGAGTCGCGGCCGGTTGGCTGGATTCTGGCGTATGCGCTTCGCGCAGGCGAGCCCGCTTGCGGTATTGGAGCACACCTGCGATGTGCTGGAAGATACCGCCGCGCGGTTCCCCATACAAATTTGTATCGCTCCGCAGGCATGAGAAGGGAGGAGAGCACTTGATTGTCTATCGGGAGCTCTCCTCCCTTGTGCGGGATCTGGGGATCCCCGCCGGGACGCTGTATGCCGTCAGCAATACACTGGACCGCCATTACATCCGCAGGCAGCTCCCCAAGTCCTCCGGCGGTGTGCGGGAGCTGTCGGTCCCGGACCCGCTGCTGAAGCACATCCAGCGCCAGATCCTGCGGGTGCTGCTGGTCCACATGCCTGTGTCCCCCTACGCCATGGCCTATCGATACGGCGGCAGCACTCTGTGCAATGCTGCGCCCCATGTGGGAAAGCCCTGTGTTTTGAAGCTGGACATCCGTCATTTTTTTGACAGTATCCTGTATTCCGCTGTGAAGGAAACTGCCTTTCCAGCTGAGGTTTATGCAGAGAACTTACGTATTCTGCTGGCTATGCTGTGCTACGGGTGGGATCGGCTGCCCCAGGGGGCGCCCACATCCCCCTGCATCACCAATATCCTTATGCGGGACTTTGACAACGAGGTGGGGGCCTGGTGCCGGGAGAGGCAGATCGCTTACACCAGGTACTGCGACGACATGACGTTCTCCGGCGATTTCGCCCGGGATGAGGTGCTCCGGTGCGTGGAGCCCCGGCTGCGGGCGCTGGGGTTCTATCTCAATCCCGGAAAGACAAAATGGCTCCCGGCAGACCGCCGGCAGCTTGTGACAGGTATTGTGGTCAACAAAAAGTGCAATGTCCCGTCCGAAGAGCGCCGTGCACTGCGCCAGGAGCTGCATTTCTGCCAAAAATTTGGCATCTCCGGCCACATGGCGCGAGCCGGGATCGACGGACCGGAGGACCGCTACCTGGCTCAGCTCCTGGGCCGGGTCAACTACCAGCTGCAGATCACGCCGGGAAGGCGGGAGCTGCAGGAAGCCCGGGACTGGCTGATCAAAGCACAGCCGCAATACGGCGGAGGGCGGGAGACATCTCCGGCAGAAAAACAGATATTGTGACATGGAAAAAGCGGGAACATCATGTAGATGTTCCCGCTTTTTCGGCTTTTTCCGAAGAGCTCGGGAGAATATCCCCGGCACATAAACCGCCGTCTGCAAGGTAAAATAAGGAGGATCTTTTGTTGAGGAGGTCTGCAAATGTCTGAACTTACGATTTCCAGTGAACGACTCACAGCCTTTGCTGCGCACCTGCGTGCCGAGGAGCGCAGCCCCGGCACCATCGAGAATTACCTGCGCCACATCCGGGCATTCGCCGTCTGGCTGGACGGCTCTCCGGTGACAAAGGAGACGGCGGCAGCCTGGAAAGAGCATCTGCTTACGCAGGACTATGCGCCGGCAACGGTCAATGCCATGCTGGCGGCGCTCAACGGCCTGTTTCACTTTCTGGGCTGGGACGGGTGCCGGGTAAAATTTCTGAGAGTCCAGCGCCGGCTGTTCCGGGACGCGGGCCGGGAGCTGACACGTCCGGAGTACGAACGTCTGATGGAGACGGCCCGTTCCAGAGGACAGGAGCGGCTGGCGCTGCTTATGGAGACGATCTGCGCTACCGGCATCCGTGTCTCCGAAGTGCAGTATATCACCATGGAGGCAGCAAAACGGGGCCGGACGGATATCTTTTTAAAAGGGAAAATCCGAACCATCCTCCTGCCGGAAAAACTTTGCCGGAAGCTGCTGAAATACGCGCAAAAACACAAAACCGCTTCTGGTGAGATCTTTCTCACCAGAAGCGGAAGAAGCTTGAGCCGCCGTCAGATCTGGGCGGAGATGAAACAGCTGTGCAGATACGCAGGAGTGGAGCCGGGAAAAGTATTCCCGCACAATTTTCGGCATCTCTTTGCCACGATCTTCTACCGGGCCTGTAAGGATATTGTTCGATTGGCCGATGTGCTGGGCCACAGCTCCATCGAAACCACACGCATTTATCTGACGACCTCCGGTGCGGAGCACGCACAGCAACTAAACAGGCTGGGATTGATTTTATAGGACATAATTTATATTTTGACAATATAAAAGCGAAAATAAATATCTTTACTTACTGTATAGATAATAATATTATACCATCTGGCATTTTGAAACACAAGACCCATCCCGTCTTTTGACACACAAAAAAGAGCCGCAAAAATGAGAAAGATTGCGGCTTTTCTTTTCATACCCATCAGTGCCTGGAAGGCGCTGCTGGCGTGGCACTTTTTCTTTCTCACAGTGCAAACTGTGCAGAGCCAGATGTTTTATATGGTCAAAATATAAATTTTGACATAAAAATATTCTAAAGAGAAAAGGATCGAACAGACGCTGACCCGTGACACCCGGACAGCGCGCTAGACAGATACGGTGTCCAAGAAAACTCAGTAATCCACAGCGGACGAATCTGCGGTCTGCTTTCGTCTGCTGCTGGAGCATTTCCAGGAGCGGTCGCTAAATGAACCGCTTATCGTCAGTTGGGAGGAGGTGATGGGACATGCTCTGTGATTTTCCTGTTCGCAGTGTTTACAGGCGGTCTCCGGAGCGGGAGCCGCCTGTAAAGCGGCTGTGTCATTGTGCGTTCTGAACCTGAAGCGCAGGGGTTATAAAGAAGTTATAAAAGGAGGAAACGAGAAAATGAAGAGAAAGTTGCTGTCTGTTCTGATGGCGCTCTGTCTAATACTGACGTTGCTTCCTACGGCAGTGTTTGCAGAGGAACTCACACCTCCGGAAGAATCCGGAGAACAGCAGGAAGAGCAGATCAAGGAGCCTTCGACTCCTGAAAAGGAGCCAGACGATCCGGAGAAAGAGCAGGAGGGAGAAGAGGACCTTCAGCCCAGTGACGGGGATCCGGAACTGCCCGCCGGTGACGGAGAGGATGAAAGGGATCCGCAGACGCCGGAAGACGGTGTACAGGACCCCACCGGGGAGGAAATCCCTGAAAATGGCAGCACCTCTGTGCCGAATGAGGTGCCGCTTCAGGAGATCATTCTTCTGGAGGAGTCCGCCGTTACCATGGAACAGAACGGCGGGACGACGGAATATGACTCCGTCAGTGCGGCCATCGACGCTACGCAAGCGTATAACAAAGACACCAACAAAGGGCTGTACACCATTACACTGAATGAGAACTTGGCTGAAGACGTGGTGATCCCGGAAGGCCGGTATATCAAAATCGACCTGAACGGCCACACCCTGACCAATAAGGAAAGTCATACGATCTTCAACAACAGCACCCGGATTACCATTGTGGATACCTCCGCGGAGAAGACCGGCGTGGTGGATAACATCAGCCATGGCAGGGGTGCGGTGTACAACAACATCAATGCGGCCATCACCCTGCAGGGCGGCTCTTATACCCGCTCTCAGGAGGCAAGTACCGGCAGCGACGCAAGCGGCAGCAACAGCTGGTATGTGTTGAAGAACTTCGGCACCATGACCATCAAAGACGGCGTCACGGTGAAGTTTTCTGATAGCAACTCCGGCCTCTATTCCAGCCTGATCGGCAATGGCTGGCAGAACAGCTCCGCAGCGGAGGCTGGATCCAATGGTGAGCCCAAGTCCAACGCGGGCGGGAAGCAAGCCAAGCTGACCATCAATGGCGGCACCTTTACCGGCGGCCAGATCACAGTAAAGAATGACGATTACGGAGAGCTGACCATCACCGGCGGCAACTTCAAGCAGCCCGGCGAGAGTCGCTATGCCGTATATAATGCCAACACGGCAACGATCTCCGGCGGCACATTTACCGCCGAGAGCACGGTTGTGGGCTCTGACTACTTTGCAGGCGGGGCCAACACCGGCAAGCTGACCATTTCGAAAGGAACATTCACCAGTGAGAGCAGCGGAACCGCCATTTCCATGGGTGCCGGCGCGGATCTCACGCTCACCGGCGGTACCTTCCAGACGCAGGGCGACGGCTCTTCGTACGTAATCAGTCTGGCAGAAACAGCCACAGCAGAAATTTCCGGCGGCAGCTTCCCCGGCGCCGAGGCGGCGCGGGTTGTCAACAGTTCCGACGCCTTCAGGGATGGCTACGGCGTGGTGAAAAATCCCGACGGTTCCCTCTCTGTTGGAGTGAAAGACGAGTCCGCCGAGGCGGTCGTGATTGCCCGGGATGGGAGCAGAACCAACTACCTGACGTTGAGTGCGGCTGCGAAAGCAGCGCCTGCCGGCAGCACCGTCCAGCTGCAGAAAAGTCTCGTGCTCACCTCCGGCATCAGTACTGTAAATTATGGTGTGACCATTGATCTCAATGGCTATGATATTGACGGCACGGCAGTTACCAGCAGTGACGGCGCAGTGGCATTGAAGACGAATTACAGCAGTAAGCCGGTTGATGGCGTGGACTCCACTATGCGGCTCATCAACTCGGTTTCCGGGCAGGGCGGCACCATTCGGGCGAAGCTGCCTGTCAGCGTGAAATCCGGGAACAGTACGATTCCGCTGCCCGCCGAAATCGGCGCCGGCGTGACACTTGAGGTTCTGGAGGGCGGCACGGATGCTGTCAAGCTGGACAGCAGCGCGTATCTCCTATACAGTGAAACTGCGGCAGACTATATTGCCAACGGCGGCTTCCGGGTGAGCGTCGGCGGTGTCGACCGCATTTATGGCAGCTATGCCAATGCGGTGAGCGCTGCCGGGGACAATGCCGTCGTGACGCTGCTGCACGATTATACCGGAAGTGACAAGATCTATTCCGGCAGCCGCAGCGGCACGCTGAATCTTGCCGGCAGAACGTATACTTACACAGGCTCAGACGCGATTGTAGATGTCAATTATGAGAATGTCGGCCTCACCATCCAGAACGGCACCCTGATGGGGACAAGCCCTGAGGCAGATGGAGCTCAAGTGCTGTACAGCAACAGTTCCCTCACCCTGGAAGGTGTTACCGTCGACGTTAAGGGAGAAGATATCTACGGCATCGTCACCAACGGCACCAATGTGAAGAACGCCATCGCCCTGAAGAACAGCACCCTCAACGTGCCCAATGGGAACGGCATCTACTTCCCCAGCACCGGGACAGTGACCATCGAAAACTCCATCATCAACGCCAAGTATGTGGGTGTGCAGATGTGCGCCGGCAGTCTGGCAGTACGGGGAGCGCAGACGGCCATCACAGTGACAGGGGAGCCGACGCAAAAAACTGACAGCGACGGCGTCATCGGCGACGGCGCTGCCATCTCCATTGTGGAGCGGGAGGGCTATCAGGACCTGGGCACCGTCACCATTGAGGACGGAACCTTCCAATCCGCAGAAAGTGTTGATGCAGTCAAGGCCTACGCCTTCAATAATGCGGATAAGACGGAAGAAGCATGGCCCACTGCCGGCGAGGTAGTTTCCGTCTCCGGCGGCACCTTCTCCGCTGAAGTGCCGGAGGCCTTGTGCCAGGACGGCTATGTGGCGGTCAAGGATGAGAACGGCAGCTTTGTGGTGGGGAAAGATCCCGCCAAGACCTTTGTGGCGCAGATAGGCGACAGGGAGTTCACCACGATCCAGGGAGCCATTGACGCGGCCGTCTCCGGCGACACGGTTCAGATCAAACCCGGGACCTATGCCGAGGATCTCACAATCAGCAAGAAGATCACGCTGCTTGGCAGCGGCGCGGGCGAAGCCGGCACGATCCTGACGGGAACGGTCAGTGTTGCCGCGGATGGCGTCACACTGGATGGCATCTGGTTCCAGCAGACCTATTCTGAGGAGGACTCTAAGGACCAGGGTGCCTGCAAATTAAAAACCACGGAAACGGGAACAAATCTTACCATCCAAAACTGCATTGTTCAGCGGATGACCGGCACTGCAATTCCCTATGGCGCCATTGTTCATTACGGCGCCGCCGAAGGAACCCTGACTCTGAAAAACACGGAATTGATCGCCCCTGTTGCCGGGACCGCAGACGAAATCAACAGTGCGTCTCCTTCTGTGATCGGCGTTGCTGCTTGGGCGCAAACCGGCGAGAATATCGACGAAGCGTGGAAGCTGGTTGTAACAGACTGTACCATCCGTACCAACGGATTTGCGGTGTTTGACCGTTGGAACAACGCCACCTATACCAATACGACCTTCACCGGACTGGAAGGCGTGGAGGGACTCGATGACATCGAGGTCAAAACGTGCTATATGGCGCTCAATAATCCCCATGCAAATGATGTGACATACGATCATTGCACCTTCCGGAACATGCGCAGCTGGGGAATGCTGGTTGCAGGCGAAGAGCTCACGGTGACAGACTGCACCTTTGATGGAACAAACCAGTCCTGTGCGATCTCTGTGGCCTATGGTACAATCGACAAGTGTACGATTACGGGGAACACCTTTGATCTGAGCGGCAGCGGCAGCGGAATTATGTTCAGCGGCGCGGTGACCGAAACCTCCACAATCACAGTTGCGGACAACACATTCAAAAACTGCAGCCAGGAGGGCGGATACTGCGTCAATAATACCAGCGCTGTGGAAGGAGAGCAGGTTGCTCCGATCACGGTCACAGGATCCACCTTTATCGACTGTGCGAACAAGTATCTGAACCAGGTAAATGTGGAGGAAGCCGCAGCCTCTGATACCGCTTACGTGGTGTCCGGAAACACGGAGACGTACTACGAGACGCTGGCAGAGGCGATCTCCTCCGCGCCCGTGGGTTCGGCCGTGTATCTGCTGAAGGACATCAGTGAAACGGTCTCCGTCTCCAAGAACATCTCTATTTACACAAACGGCCATGCTTTCAGTGCGGCAAATATCCAATGTGCCGCAAACTACTATGTGCGGCAGATCTCGGGAGGGTATGAGGTTTATTATTCTGCCCCATCTACCGGCTCCGGCGGCTCTGACAGCGATCCCAGTTACGCCCCCATCCTGGATGTCGGCAGCGGCGGCAGCGTGAAGGTGAATCCCCGGACTCCCGAGGAGGGCGACAAGGTGACCATCACCCCGGATCCCGACAGCGGTTATGGGGTGGACGAGGTCATCGTCACCGACCGGAATGGCCGGGAGATCGACGTCACCGCCAATCGGGACGGCACCTATACCTTTGAACAGCCCCGCGGCCGGGTGACCATCGAAGTCACCTTCACCCGCACCGGAGAGAGCGCCTTCTTTACCGATGTGCCGGAGACCTTCTGGGCCTACGATGAGATCGCCTGGGCCTATGACAACGGCTACGTCAACGGCACCACGGCCACGACGTTCAGCCCCAACGGCAGCATCACCCGCCAGCAGGTGTGGATGATCCTGGCGCGGCTCAGCGGACAGTCTCCCGCCAACATGGC
>ERZ791934.2510-NODE-2510-length-11599-cov-2.482155_pt1 | contig 11599 bp, 14 predicted proteins | sample MGYA00510125_ERZ791934 | MGnify/ENA primary metagenome ERZ791934 (study PRJEB30046, sample SAMN00993240) | human gut metagenome | study: EMG produced TPA metagenomics assembly of the A metagenome-wide association study of gut microbiota in type 2...
GTATCCATCTGCTGCTCAATTCTATGGAGACCTCTAAGGCGAGCACCGGGGAAGAGGTGCGCAAAGCCTTAGCCGGCCAAAAGGATTTTGTGGGAGTTACCGGGTATATTACATTTGATGAATTTGGAAAGTCCGAAGGCTCTTCCACAATCGTCGAATACAAAAACGGAGAGTCCGTTCCATCCAGCTATAAGCTGCAATAATGCATTTGGAATCCGGCCGTTTATGCGGCCGGATTCTTTTGCCTGATAAACGCGGGCGGCGTGGGAAAAAACACAAAAGCCTTCTTTTACATAAACGGGTTTCATGCCCGCGAAGATGTAAAAGAAGGCTTTTCATTTGATTCCCATTATGAACCCGCCAGCCTTTACCGGACAAGGCGGACACAAAAAACAAGCCGCAAACGCGGCCTGTCCTTCGGTTTAATGCACCAATTTATAAATTTTTTCACCGCTGGGCGCTACCGGGCTATTCGTGCCGGCGGGACACGCCCTTGCAGGAATTGCGTATGATAAGGCTGTCCTGCAAAACATTTTTCTTCGGCTGCGCTCCCTTGTTTCCAAGCCTTTCCATCGCAAGGTATGCCGCCGAGGTCCCCGTTTCCTTCATCGGTTCCGAAACCGTGGTCAATCCCATATATCTCGCGGCCTTCAGGTTATCGTATCCTACCAAAGACACATCCTCAGGCACACGCAGCCCGTTATCCTTGAGCGCCTGCCATGCCCCAAACGCTATCGTATCCGACATGGCGAAAATTGCAGTAAAGCGCGGGGTCCTGCATTCCTCCATCACGACGTTATAAGCGTCTTTATATGAGTCGGAGCAATTAATAACCATATCTTCCTGAAATTCGGATTGCGCCGCGCCGCACGCGTTGCGATACGCGGAAATCCGCCGTTTGTAGCTGTCGTTTGCTCCAGGCGCACCCAGCATCAGGATATTGCGGTGTCCCAAATCAAGCAGATATTTAAACCCGGATACTGTACCGGGATAGGAGTCCTTTGTCACCACACAAACGTCGTCCCTTGTAATGCGGGTTGCCTCGTTTACCAGCAGGACAAGCGGGAATTTCTCCCGAATCATTTCCTCATAAGCCCCATTCAGCCGGGAAGGGTTTATTGGAATTGAAATAATCGCGTCCACCCCGCCGCGCCGCATAGTATCCAGGAAACGCAGCTCCTTCTGCTCGTCCTCCCTATGGTTCTGCAGCACAACCTCTACCCCATAGCTATCCGCCACTGCCAGAATCCCTTCCACCAGCGCGGCTATCGAGTCATGCTCTATTTTTGTGACAAGCACTCCTATTTTCTTTTTGTTCTCCTGCGGCGTTATCGCAGTCTGCTGCCTGCTTTTCAGCGGCCCCGTGTATTGGAGCTCTTCCGCCGCCTTCTCAACGGCCCGCCGCATTTCCTCGCTTACCAAAGCGTCATTGTGATTCAAAACCCTGGAAACCGTCGAAACCGAAACCTTCGCTTGACGGGCAATCTCCCTTTGCGTGACTTTCCGAACCATAAGTGTCCCTCAACTTAGTTATAAATTTTATTAATATAATTATAACACATAAAAAACAAATTTCACGAAAATTTCAGAAATTTTCAAAAGCATTTCAATTTATAGAAAATACAGCCCAGGAAAGGTTGGATATTTCCCAACTGGCTATAGGGCGGCAAAAGCTTTCTGTTACAAACTTTGATACAGGTTACAAGGTTTATATGCCACTGCCTGCTTTCGACTTATTTATTAATTTCTCCATTATCAAAGTTTATTGCTCCCGTCGGTTTGTAATACAGGGTTGGCGGACGCCTTTCCTGAACAGAGCGCCCGCTGTGCCAATATTGTGGACAGGGTATCTCCAAGCTGTGTAAAAACCGTTCCAACGACTGCAAGCTCATCGTCAGACAGTTTTTCTGAAATAAAATTTGCAATGGCAGTTACGCTGAATGTCAGCGAGCATGAATCCAATATAAGTCACCTCTCTGATTATATTTTATGTTGAAGAAACGTAAAGGGGTTCCTGAAAAATCTAAAAATCTACATAAAAATTATCCAGTGTCCGCAATCGTTCTTTCACGTCTGAAGCAGAAGGCCCGCAAACACAAAAGAAGCCGATGGCTTATCTGCTGTCGGCTTCTTTTGAAAATAATCAGAATATTTTTTACAGTTCTATGAAAGAAACAAAAAAGGAGTATCCTTTACAGATACTCCCACTGGTTGCGGAGGCAGGATTTGAACCTACGACCTTCGGGTTATGAGTTAAATTACAGGTTTGATGTTGTTTATTATTAAATCGTAAATATCCCTATTTAAAGGCGTTTGCAATGCATATGTTTCGCATTCTCTGATATGGATTGCCACTGTTTCGTATCGTAATTATGAGGATAATTATAAGGAAACTGTCGCTGTGTTGTATCAAGGGTCACATTTGCATATACTCGGCAATCTTGTTCATAGACTCACTTTGCAATTCTGGCAGAACATGCGAATATGTATCCATTGTAATCTGAACCGAAGCGTGACCTAATATCTGGCTCACAACTTTTATTGGTATACCCGCCTCTAATGCCCTAGTAGCGAACGTATGTCTTAATGCATGAATTGTATGGTGCCCCAATCCAGCTTCTTTTAATCTTTTTTGATAATGGTCTCGAAAAGTGGCAGGGTCAATATAATAGCCATCTTCTCGCGCAAAAATCATATCTAAATCCTTGTACGCTTTGCCCCATTTTCTTTTCTCGACAGCTTGTCTCTCTTTGTGTTCTTTTAGCAATTCCATTAGCTGTAAAGGCAATGAAATTGGCCGATTAGATGACCTCGTTTTTGTATCTTCCTGTATTCCTAATCGTGTCCTTGCTTTTGCATTGGGGCTGTAATCTTTTAACCGATTCACTTGACGTGATACGGTGATGGTGTTCATACTATAATCAATATCGCGCCATTGCAAACCTAAAAGTTCGCCTAATCTAACCCCGGTAAATAAAGCCGTCTTTATAGCTACTCCATATACATCATCACCGCATACGTCCATCAACGCCTTTTGTTCCTGCTTTGTTAATACCTCGACTTCTTTTTTGGTACCATTTTCGCTTCTCATTGTGGGAACAGCGGCAATATCGGCCGGTTTCTAATGATGTATTCATGCTTCATGGCTTCGTCAAGTGCTTTGTGCAAGACGAGCGATACATTTTGAATTGTCTTAACATTCAGTCCGCCCTTGCCGTCTACACGTCCGTTTGTCAATAAGGAATGGTACATATCCTCAATATCAACTTTTTTCAGCTCTTTGAGTTTGATATGCCCAATATATGGTACCAAATGATTTTTTATAATCGTTTCATAGCTGCTTTTTGTAGATAACTTTACGTTCTTATCGACATAGCTTTCAAACCAACTCCACAGCCATTTTGCCATTGTTTGATTACTTGCGCGCTGTGGCTCTTTGTCTTTTCTGTTTGCAATATAATCGGCAAGTTTAGCTGCCACTACGTTGCGCTTTTTTGATGTAAATGTTTTAAACTTTGGTTTCCCTTCAGCGTTCGTGCCTATCATCAAACGGGCTTCCCATGAACCGTCTTTTAATTGATAGATACCACCTTCGCCGTTCCCACGCCGTTTTGAAGCCATTTTAGTCCTCCTGCTACTTTTTCACTAATCATATAATTATTTTACAGGCAGATTCTTTCCTAGTCGTTTGCCGCTTCTTTTTCCTTTTCATCTTCCTCATTGGCGAACTTATAAAACGTGTTCGGCTTAAGCTCCAAAACCTTCATGGCAGCTACGGCTGTAATCTGCTTATCCTTCCACTGCTGATAAACCTCGTCCCACTTTTCGGGCTTCTGTATCTTGGGCCTGCCTATCTGCTGGCCTCTGGCCTTTGCTAATGCTATCCCCTCGGCTTGCCGCTGTTTTATATACCCGCGCTCCTTTTCTGAAACATAGCATAAAATCTGCAACATCAAATCCGCTATGAATCGATTGTCCAACGTCTGAGCGTTTGCTGAGGTATCCAGCAGCGGAATATCCAGCACCCGAATGTTGGCCTTAATCTCCTGCGTGATGTATCTCCACTGTTCTAATATCATACCATAATCGCGCCCGAGCCTGTCAATGCTTTTTACAATGAGCAGGTCACCCTCACGCATACGGTCGATTAAGGCCGTGTACTGCTTTCGGTCGAAGTTCTTGCCGCTGGTTTTGTCAATGAATATATTTCTCTCGTCCACTCCGGCCTTTTTCATTTCCTCGACCTGTCGGGCCTCGTTCTGCTCCTTGGTAGATACTCGGCAATATCCAAACACTAAATTTTTCATTCAGCACACCTCTTCCAATTATTTCCATCAAGTATATTATAAGATATATGTTTAAAAAAGTCTACCGGTTTTTCAATATTTATTTAGTCCCCATACCAACTTTTTTAAAGACTGTTTTCCGGGTGCTTCCACCCGGTTTTTCAGCATTTGTAAAGGTACACTTAAATCAATAGATATAATTTTATAAAACAAAAGGAGCAGATAATCTCTGCCCCTTCTGTGTTTTGCTTTTCTGTTATTATCCAAAATTATATGTACCGCTACTTGAAAATCTTAATATTACCAACAAGAGGGATGGGTTTCATCTCGCCGTGAACAGCGTTGATAATGCCCATTACACGTGGTACGACAGTTACAAAAATATTGACTAAAAATAACAATGTGCCGACAAACGGGATACGCGCTGTTATTCCACTAATGATACTAACTACTGCCGTCGCAATAATCAAGACTGTTCCCTGATTTGTATGAAATTTCACAAAAGGGGATTTTTTGTAGTCACCTGTAAGCAGAGGAATGAAAAACAGTATGTATGCTAAAATAGCCATTGGTTTATTTATCTCCACGTCGTTTGCGAGATTGGTTTGCCCTAATTTTTCGCAGGCAGGGCAGAGGGTCGCTCCATCTTGTACCTGTTTACCACATTTACCGCAGAAAGCCATAATTCTTCTCTCCTATCTCATTATATATCATGTTACTAGCAGAACCGCGAATTATTGAAATCAGTGTATCCGAAATAATTTCTTATTGCTGATACCTCGTCTGTTTCACCAAACCGATTTACCATAAACTTTTGATAGTCCACATCATAAGGATTGGTTTTAAGAATATCAAGGAAAACATTGAGTACCTTATCCTTTGGGAAGTTTGGATTGGATAAGTTTTGAAAAATATTTTCAGCTTGATTTGTTGATTCATCTGTAGGCCACCAAATATTGCGCCCATTTTGATTGAGCGTCCAGACAAGCGTCAGAAAAACACGCCAGTAATCGGTAAAAACTCTTCCAAATAAAACAGAGGGATTGATACACTGATATAATTCCTGCTGCTGAGCGGGTTTAAGATTCATGGCGTTGTTCATTGCGCTGGATTCTAAACCGTCTCTAACCACATTAAATGCCGTTGCCCCGGCGATCCCTTTTATCGCGCCTTTGACCCCAAATCCACCTCCAACCAAGTTAGGAACAAACGACATAATATTTGCTACGCTTTGCGCATTTTGCTCCATTGTTAAGGCCATGCTCTCAATAATTGTGTTTATATCATCAAACGCCAGATGGAAGTCTCCCATGTGTTGTTCCATAAGCGAATCGTAAGTGACAGTCCAGACCTCTTCCGAAACCAATATATCCGTCGCTGTATGAATCAGTGGAGCAAGATAATAGCCATAGATTCTGGGAAAGAACTCCATAAAAGTGACAAGGTCTCGTACCTTTCCATTGTATTCTTTTTCTGCTTGGTCTGCGTATTTTGAAGCCAGCTCACGGAACCTCAGTCTATAAGTATTAAAAACATCCATAGCCTCCGACACTTGAAGTACCCCGCCAGCAAGAGGAAATGTTTTTGCGGTACCCTCAATGGGTTCCCAAGGCTCTCGCTCGTCCTGTTGCGGTTGAGCATTATTTTTTTCTGAATTACGATATTCTTCAATGTAGGCAACAATCTCTTTTGCAGTTTCCATATTTTGTTGACTAATGGGTATGCTGTTCTCGTTAATCGCTAAACTATCCGCTAAAAGTTGAACTACAGATAAATCGTCAAACATGATGATTTTTTTAACGGTAGCACCACCGACCTTTGCTACGTTGCCAATCGCAGTACCAATACTGCCAATACCACCAATGAGCTTACCTAAGCCTTTGCCCAAGCTACCGCCTGCATTTCCGACTTTGTTGCTTGCCATTTCAGCAATGCCGCCCGCTCCTGATGGAATGAGGTATAGAATAAGATAGTCCTCATAAACTTCCACTTTTGAACCCGTACTGGATTGCAGAATGTACTTATAATTTTTCGTGTTTCCATGCGCTATATCAATCTGCTCATTAGCATAGGTGATTGCTGTGGTAAATCTTTCTTTCTGATTAACCGCATATGATAAATTCAATGTTTTTCCATTTGTTGTCGTTTGTGCCACGCCATTTGTTAGCGGCGAAGGCGCTGAAATCAGGCTTATTGGGCTTAGTTGGTCGTAGGTGTATTCATCATTTCCATAGATTAAAGAATTGGTGGTAACGACCCAACGCTTACCGCCCAAGCCAAGTAAGGGTGTAAACTCCTCATACATTTGCGATTGCGTATTTGATGCAGATTGATTCACTGAAGTTCCTGCAACAGCATTTCCACAGACAGTACAGAATGCCATTCCTTCGTTTAATTGCGCTCCGCATTTTGTGCAGTAGAACATTTGACTTCCTCCTTAAATGTTTTATTTAGATGATATTAAGCTGTTTTCACCTCGATAAACAATTCCGGGCTGACATCCAACGCCAGACAGATTGCTCGGAGGTCTTCCGCATACAGTGTCCTTTTTCCGTTGAGAATCGCGTTGAAGGTCGCGTTAGGGATACCGGATTTTTCTGCTACAGTCTTTTGTTTTAAGCCGTTTTCATCCAGATAGGCACGAACCTTTTCATACACCAGCATAATTGCTCACCTCTTTTTCAGAAATTCTGGATTAATTTAAGTATATATAAGAATATCTGTAAAGTCAAGACTGATTTACAGATATTCTTGATTAAATTGTTGCCTTTTCAGATTTTTTGGGTATAATGATACTAGAGGTGATGTAAGATGTACGAAATTGGAAATAGAATCCGTAAATTTCGATTGGATAGAGGACTAGACCAAAAGGGATTGGCCGATAAAATAGGTGTCAGCAACAGCCGGATTTCCAACTGGGAAAAAGGTCTTAACAGGCCCGACGCGGATATCCTCGCTGAACTTTGCAGAGTGCTGGAAGTATCGCCTAGTGAATTACTTGACGTTCGCCTATCCACCGACGAACTGAACGACCAGGAAAGAAAGGTCATAACCGCATACCGCAAAAAGACCGAACTCCAACAGGCCGTCAATATATTGCTGGGATTAGAAGAAAAGCCGTAACTCCCATTGTAAGCCCCGTAGACGCTCTTTCAGTGTTTACGGGGCCTTTTCCTATACAAGAGGGGGATACTGCTTGTATAAGCGGGATAAATCACCCCGTCGAGCGGGCAATACCTAAAAACCCCCTGTTTGGAACCTTTTATATTATTAGAACAAGGGCTAGGACTGTTTTCTTCTGGTTCGGCAGGATTGCTTGAAACTGTCGGCTTACCGTGTAGAACCGGGGACATCTAACCGAGATGGCAGGAACAAAAGCCTGATGAAGTAAACCCCAAGAGAACCCGCAAACGGGCTTAAAAAACGGTTCTGCACCGTGAGAAAGGTATGATACAGCATGAAGAGAATTTTTAGACCCATATACGCCGACACAGAAATCTTCGCTTTCAAGATTCCTGTAAAATGGGAAGAGAGAACAGTGATGAACATAGAGGCCCGCTCCTTGAAAGAAGCCATCCAATATGTAAACAGGAAAGAATTTGAATTGCCTGATGGTGAGTATGTAGACGATTCTTTTGAAATCGACTACGACCGCCTGGAAGACTGACATGGGAGTATGCGCCCTTTATATAGAAAAACAGCCGCCGACATGGAGTTATCGGCGGCTGTTTCTATATCATACCCAGTACGAGCGGGCACGTATCAATGTCTAAATAGACACTCCTGCACGCTATTTAGCAAGACATACGCCTCTTGTAAGTCATTTTCAGCCTGTAGTATTTCATCCACGTATTCGGTCGGCAAGTCCTTTGACAGAGCCAGCGCCTCGACAATGTTATTCATTGCATAGCCGATAGCTTCAATCGGCGTGGGCTGCGGATAAAAATTCTCGTCGGTGGTTTCTGTGATGGCAGGGGTTTGGGTGAGGCCGTCGATATCAAACAGCCGTTTGGATTGGTGCTTCTTTCTCATTTTAATTACCTCCTATTATTCGGCAGCATTGATTTTATCGTCATTACCACCATTATCGTCATGCCCCTTGTTGGAAACGGGCTTCGTGTATGGCGGTAAATCCTGAGCATGCCCATTGTCTGCGTTATCAACATAGGCCGAAGGACGGAGCTTGCCGGGTACATGGTGATATGGTGGTAATGGTGATACTTTATGATTGCTGACGGTTATGACCGTACCAATTGCCGCACCATGCTTAACAAATGAGATTCCAGTCGCCAGCAAATTACTTCTGATACCGTTCAGCCGCCGTGATAGGACATTCGGTTTAGACGGAAATTCCTTGACACGAGGGTTGATACCCTGCCTTGGCGCAATTTCCACCAACTGCGCCAGCAGGTCGCATACCCGGCCCTCCCATGACTGCCGCCCTTGCATAAACGCAAGCATGAGTGTGGCAACAAGGTCGGCGTTGATGGCCTCGATATTTTGAATTTCAATGTTGGCGGCGTATTCTGCTAGGAATTTTTCGCCGTACCCACCTAGGGACTCACCGACAGCATAACCCCATCTTGCGAAGTCGGCCATGCGGGGGAGCCTGTCGAGATGGATGGACGGAAACACCGCCATAGCCTTTGACAGCGTGTCGAATATGCCCCCTAAGATGGATGGCAAATCTTTCTCAAAGGCCGCTTGAATCACCTTGAGTTCCCGCCGGTCTTCCTCGGAAATCCGCTCCAACTCTATGAGCAACGAGCGGTCAAGGAGATCGGCGCGGTTCGCCACGTTGTTGATTCCATTGATGGCAATACACCGCAGGAAAGTGAAAATATGGTCTTCCGCGTCTGTAAACAGCTTGCGCTGCTGGATTCCACCGCCGGTAATTGCCCGGCAGAGGGTGTCGCTGGTCTCCTCATTTATCTGGGAGACGTTGTCGAACGGTAAGAACCAATGCTGTTGCAGATTTACAGCCAGTGAGCGCGGGTTCCTTTGCAGTGTTAAAGTATCTAACACTGACGGGTCAATCAACCGTTTCAACAGGCCGCAAGTCGTGCTCTTGGCAGCTCCCTTTTCCCCGTAAAATATCGGCATTGCATGGGGGATTTCGGGGATAAAGGAGCATACCAGCCAGCATAGGAACAAGGTCTGGTTTTCCTTGAGATTGACATACTCCAAAATCTTCCGAATGTCCCCGCCCTGCTGGGGAATAACCTGCGGTTTCTGGTGTCGAAAGCGGGTAAACAGCACCGGCGGATTGTCCTCGACGCTCCATCTGTCCGCTGTGATTTTTACAGCCTGCCATTCCGGGTTGCTCAGGTCGTACCAGAAAGCGCCATCCCGCACGGCAACACGGGTAGACAACGGAACCGCGTTCTTTTTATCAAATTTGGCTCTTGCCGCCAGCACAGACAGCACCTGATTGATGGTTTCTTTCTTCGCTGGCTTCTCGCTGGCTTTATAAAATTGCTGATGAAGCCAGCTTTCAAAATCACTGCCGCCAATCGCCCAAACCTCGGTATGCCCGTCTTTGGGTATGCTGATATACGGGTCGTTGGTCTGGTTGTGGAATAAATCGGCCCCACTGCTTTCAACCAATTCCAAAAGAATTTCAGCTTGAGTGCCTTGCAGTTCCTTTGCTCCTGTTGATACAGACGGCGTGCCCTCGGAATCTGGCGGGAGCGGGCACGTACCCTTATAAACCTCGCCACAACCTTTTACGGCCTCTTCAATGGTGAGATTGCCGTATGTATCCCGCCCCCTCATTTCATCCCATTTTGGACGCATAAGGCCGGATTGCCGGAAAAGCTGGTCGATTCTCGCGGGGTCACGCTGGCACCAGAAAGCGAGCAGGCCACACAAGGCTAAATCAGCGCGGCTGTCGTCGTTTTCATAGCCCGTGGTGTCCCCGGCCCACAAGCTGGTGAATTTTTCCCCATTTTTGGCGGCACTGGCCCGCTTGATGATTTCTTGGTCGGACAGAATGGGGGAATCGGGTGACACTTGACACCGCTTTATGTCCTGTTTAGTGGGCGGCTCAATATACTTTTGATGTACTGTGTCAATCGCTTCTTGGTCTGCCCGTATCTCGGCATTTTCACCCCATACATCACCTGTCATGGCAAAGTATCGAGGGGAACCCTCGCCGTACATTTCAAAGGCTCCATGTCTGCGCCGTCCATCAGGTAACTGTCCCTCAAGGATAACATGAAAGCCGGTGCCACTCTGGGATATTTCCGTATAACTGTGAAGCGTATCCAGAGCGTCTTGGGCTTCTGGCGTTATCTCACCCGTTTCCGTGTTGATACAGCCGTCAATATCCACACCGATAAAGGGGGTGCCGGTGAAAACAAAGCCGATTCCGTTATAGGCCCCGGTCTGCAAAGCCTGTACTGCGTCCTCAAAGGTTGCCCATGTCTGCGGGTCGCTCACACTGGCACGACCGCCACGGACACAATACGGAATTTTGGTGGGCCTCTCATGGTCTTCGCTCTCTAGCTTCCAGTCAATCCAGTGGGGGCACTCTTTCATCTTGTCGGGAATGTTGTTGATATTCATTTGCTGTCCTCTCCTTTTTGAGAATCTTCTTCTCTTTTTCTGCGGATGCCCTCTTTGACCTTGCGAGAGTGCATTTCATGATAAATCAAATCAGACACTTCGTTCTTGGCATAAAGATAATCTTTGAAAAACAAGGAAGCTAGTCTCATCCAAGCGTCCTTAATTTGCTCTTCATAATTTTTCATCTTATTTACTCCTTGTATCGTGTCTCATTGTGACTGGTATTGCTTTGTTTAGCAATCCAATTTTTTAATTCCTCTATGGGAATAAGTCGCCGTTTTCCCAAGCACAGTACGGGAAATCCGTCACTATGCGTCAGCCGATACGCGACCGTTTCAGATACTCCCAGAAAAGTCGCCAGCTCTTTGACACTCAAAATTGCCCTTTCGTTCATGGTAGAATCCATCCTCCTTTCGCAAACGGCAATAAAAAAAGGCACAAAAAAACCGAGCCCTTGCCGTCTTAATACGACATAGACTCAGTACTCTTGTACCTTTGATAATAAGTCTTATCTTCTTTGGAGGACAGTGCTCTTGCTGGCTGGCCTTTCAAAGCGCTATTAGTATACACTATAATTTTTCTGGTGTCAATATATTATGGAAATTTTATTAGCTTCATTTTTCCAGCGACAATTATAAGGGAAATTATAAGGAATTACAAAAATTAAAGGCTTCCAGATTTCTCTGAAAGCCTTTAATCATGGTGGTTGCGGAGGCAGGATTTGAACCTACGACCTTCGGGTTATG
>ERZ791934.2517-NODE-2517-length-11564-cov-3.784864_pt1 | contig 11564 bp, 6 predicted proteins | sample MGYA00510125_ERZ791934 | MGnify/ENA primary metagenome ERZ791934 (study PRJEB30046, sample SAMN00993240) | human gut metagenome | study: EMG produced TPA metagenomics assembly of the A metagenome-wide association study of gut microbiota in type 2...
TTGTTTCCTGGTATGACAATGAAAACTCTTACACAAGTCAGATGGTAAGAACAATCAAACATTTCGGAACATTATTATAATCTTTCGTTTCCGAATCATAAGTAGGGCAGGAATTCCTGCCGGAATAAGACTCAACGAAGGGTCCGGTCTCAGTGGGGCCGGACCCTTTTTGTCAGAATAAAAGGAGGCACAGACAATGCTTAATAAAAAATCTGTAGACGATATCAATGTAAAAGGGAAAAGAGTTCTTGTAAGATGCGACTTTAACGTGCCGCTGATAGACGGTAAGATCACAGATGAGAACCGTCTTGTAGCAGCGCTTCCGACAATTAAGAAGCTGATTGCTGACGGCGGAAAGGTGATCCTTTGTTCTCACCTTGGAAAACCGAAGGGAGAACCGAAGCCGGAATTATCCTTGGCGCCGGTTGCAGTAAGACTTTCTGAATTATTAGGACAGGAAGTCAAGTTTGCCGCAGATCCGGAAGTGGTTGGGGCAAACGCAAAGGCAGCGGTAGAAGCAATGAATGAAGGAGATGTGGTACTTCTCGAAAATACACGTTACCGTGCGGAAGAGACAAAAAATGAGGATACATTCAGTGCAGAGCTTGCTTATCTTTGCGACGTATTTGTAAATGATGCCTTTGGAACTGCTCACAGAGCACACTGCTCCAATGTCGGCGTGACAAAATTTGTGGACACTGCCGTAGTCGGATATCTGATGCAGAAAGAGATTGATTTCCTCGGAAATGCAGTAGAGCATCCGGAAAGACCATTCGTAGCTATCCTTGGCGGAGCAAAAGTATCCAGCAAGATTTCTGTGATCGAGAGACTTCTTGACAAGGTAGACACCCTTATTATCGGCGGTGGTATGGCTTATACATTTTCTAAAGCGCAGGGAGGAAAGATTGGTACTTCTCTTTGTGAGGACGACTATCTGGATTACGCATTAAATATGGTCAAAAAGGCAGAAGAAAAGGGTGTGAAACTTCTTCTTCCAGTTGATAATATCATCGGAGATCAGTTTTCCAACGATGCCAATACCCAGACTGTAGCGGCAGGAGAGATTCCGGACGGATGGGAAGGAATGGACATCGGACCAAAGACAGAAGAAATTTTTTCCGCAGCCGTCAAAGATGCAAAGACAGTTGTATGGAACGGACCGATGGGATGTTTTGAAATGCCGAAGTTCGCTCACGGAACAAAAGCAGTTGCGGAAGCACTTGCAAATACAGATGCCGTAACGATTATCGGTGGCGGAGACTCCGCGGCGGCTGTCAATCAGCTTGGATACGGAGATAAAATGACACACATCTCCACAGGCGGCGGCGCATCCTTAGAATTCCTGGAAGGAAAAGAATTACCGGGCGTAGCCGCAGCTAACGATAAGTAAACACTTAGCGAAAGCAAGCACGAAAGTGCGCCGCTTGAGGTTAGTGTTTACTTAGTCCGCCGAAGTTGCCGAAGTTATGCATGAGGCGTACGGAGGCGGACAAACCAAAGAAAAGCGAAAGCGGACACTTAGCGAAAGCAAGCACGAAAGTGCACCGCTTGGAGCGGGTGGATAATGAAGAAAAGAGGGTTTTTAACATGGCAAGAAAGAAAATTATTGCTGGAAACTGGAAAATGAATATGACACCATCTCAGGCTGTTGCTCTTGTAAATGAGTTAAAGCCGCTGGTGGAAACAGAGGAAGCAGATGTTGTATTCTGTGTTCCGGCTATCGATATTATCCCGGCTATGGAGGCTGCAAAGGGCAGCAACATCGTAATCGGAGCAGAAAATATGTACTATGAGGAAAAGGGAGCATATACAGGAGAAATCGCTCCGGACATGCTGACAGACGCTGGCGTCAAATATGTAATCATCGGACATTCCGAGAGAAGAGAATACTTCAAAGAGACGGACGAGGACGTCAACAAGAAAGTATTAAAGGCGTTTGAGCATGATATTACACCGATCATCTGCTGCGGAGAGACTCTTGCACAAAGAGAACAGGGTGTGACAATGGATTTCGTACGGATGCAGATCAAAATTGCATTCCAGAATGTAACGGCAGACCAGGCAAAGACAGCGGTAATCGCATATGAACCGATCTGGGCGATCGGAACCGGAAAGACAGCAACAACAGAGCAGGCACAGGAGGTTTGTGCAGGTATCCGGGCATGTATCGGAGAAATTTATGACGACGCGACAGCTCAGGCAATCCGTATCCAGTATGGCGGCTCTGTAAATCCTGCCACGGCACCGGAATTATTCGCACAGCCGGATATTGATGGCGGACTGGTTGGAGGCGCTTCTCTGAAACCGGATTTCGGTAAAATCGTAAACTGGAAATAAGACAGACTGCCCTGCGGATTTGTTTCCGCAGGGTTTGCTCGTCCCTGAGATGACTAGTGTAGTGGTTTTTCCCGGAAGTGTAAGTAACAGTTCAGCCATGACAGCTCGGATTAGCCGCTATGCAGCTTTATCGCCACTTGCGTGGCGAAATTCTCGTTGATGGCAGAGCGCCATATACAAAGCACACAAAAAATCTTTGTTTTCAAACAAGTTTGAACTCAGATTTTTGTGACTTTGTGCATGGCTGAACTGTTACGGAAATATTGCAAAATATGACCGGGGATAGTACAATAAAAGGGTCGGATGATGACGGGTAAAGCCGGAATCGGGGAAGGGAAAGTAAGATGGTAACGATTAAAGATATTGCACAGGCGGCTAACGTCAGCGCTATGACCGTCTCCAACGTTATACATGGGAGGACGAAAAAGGTTTCCAAGGAGACAAAGGAAAGGATCGAACAGATCATGGAGGAGATGCAGTATGTCCCAAATATGGGAGCTCGGATGCTCGTCCAGAACGAGTCGAGGATTATCGGGGTGATTTCCAACTTTCTGTCGGATACAGAGCATGAGACACTGTATCATCCGCTTGCCGCGGAAATGATCGGTGAGATTGAGAAGGAAGTACGTGCAAGGGGATATTATTTGATGCTGTACTCGGCCTCTACGGAGAAGGAGATCCGGGATCTGATCCATACGTGGAAGGTGGACGGACTGCTGACGATTGGGATTCCGACGGAGATCTGCCGCAAACTTGGCCAGGAGATTAAGATGCCGGCTGTATTTACGGACTGCTATTTCCGGGATGATGAGAGATACAGAAATGTAGGGACTGAGGATGAAGAAGGCGCTTATCTGGCAGCATCCTATCTGATTGAAAAGGGACACCGTAGGATTGCCTTTGTCACGGATGGCCCGTATGACGAGAACGAACGGCCGATGGACGGGGCGGAAAGAAAGCTAAAGGGTTATCAAAGGGCGCTTCGGGAGTCACACCTGTCGTTCGACGAGGAGCACGTATACAGGGGCAGTATGCAGGCGGAAAAGCAGCTTACCATGATGCAGTCCCTCATTGGTCATATCTTTGATTATACGGCAGTGATCTTCAGCAGGGATTCGTATGCTTTGGAGGCAATGGATTATTTCCGCCATCACGGCGTCTGGATTCCGAAGGACATTTCCGTGATCGGGTTTGACGATCTTACGATGTCAAGACTTGCCTATCCTAGACTTACAACGATCCGGCAGGGAGCCGGCGAAAAGGGACGAGAGGCCGCCAAGCTTTTGTTTCAGGCACTGGAAGAAAAGGAAGAAAAGAAGGTAGAGATCAGAATTCCGGTTCGGCTCATGGAGCGAGAGACAGTAAAGGAACTCTATGTATAAAGCCCAGGCGGGATGAGATTTGCCTGTACCCCCCTGACGGGGACAGATTTCCTGCGCTTGAAAGAAAAGGGGAGAGCATGTAAAATTGGAAGATAGAAATAAAGGAGAGAAAACAATGAGTAAGAAACCAACAGTACTGATGATCCTGGATGGTTACGGATTGAGTGATAAAATGAACGGAAATGCGGTTGCGGAGGCCAATACTCCTGTTATGGATCAATTAATGGCAGAGTATCCGTTTGTTCGGGGAAACGCAAGCGGTATGGCCGTAGGGCTTCCGGAAGGACAGATGGGGAATTCCGAAGTCGGACATTTGAATATGGGAGCCGGCAGGATTGTTTACCAGGATCTCACCAAGATCACGAAGGCTATCCAGGACGGAGATTTCTTTGAGAATGAAGCGCTGCTTGCAGCCTGTGCCAATGTAAAAGCGCATGACAGTGCCCTGCACCTGTACGGTCTGGTATCAGACGGTGGTGTACACAGCCATAATACGCATATTTACGGACTTCTGGAACTGGCAAAGCGTCAGGGTATCTCCAAAGTCTATGTACACTGTTTCCTGGACGGACGTGACACTCCACCGGAATCCGGAAAGGATTATGTGCAGGAACTTTCCGATAAGATGAAAGAGATCGGCATTGGTGAGATTGCGTCTGTCATGGGACGTTATTATGTGATGGATAGAGATAACCGCTGGGATCGTGTGGAGCTTGCTTATAAGGCGCTTGTATATGGAGAGGGTAACCAGGCCAAGGACGCTGTGGAGGCGATTCAGAATTCCTATGACGATGGAAAATCGGATGAATTTGTTGTTCCGGCAGTCATCACAAAAGGAGGAAAACCGGTTGCGACCATTCAGGAGAACGACTCCATCATCTTCTTTAATTTCCGCCCGGATCGTGCAAGGGAGATTACAAGAGTATTCTGTGCCGACGAGTTTGATGGATTTGACAGAGGAGAACGTGTCCGTACGACATATGTCTGCTTTACAGAGTATGACGTTACCATCCCGAACAAGATGGTTGCGTTCCATAAGACAGAGATTACAAATACATTCGGAGAATATCTTGCCAAAAACCATATGAAGCAGGCAAGAATTGCGGAGACAGAAAAATACGCACATGTAACTTTCTTCTTCAACGGTGGGGTAGAAGAGCCAAATGAGGGAGAAGACCGAATCCTTGTAAAATCTCCGAAGGTAGCAACTTATGATCTGAAGCCGGAAATGAGCGCCTACGAAGTTTGTGACAAGTTGGTAGAAGCGATCAGATCTTTGAAATACGACGTCATCATTATCAACTTCGCAAACCCGGATATGGTTGGGCATACCGGAGTGGAGGCTGCGGCGGTGAAAGCTATTGAGGCTGTGGATGAATGTGTCGGGCGGACTGTGGATGCCATCAAAGAGGTGGATGGACAGATGTTTATCTGTGCGGATCATGGAAACGCAGAGCAGCTCATTGATGAGACGACAGGAGAGCCATTTACCGCACATACAACGAATCAGGTACCATTTATCATCGTCAATGCAGATCCATCCTATGGATTACGGGAAGGCGGATGCCTAGCGGATATCGCACCGACTCTCATTGAGATGATGGGAATGAAAAAGCCGGAAGAGATGACAGGCTCCTCTCTGCTGATTAAAAAATAAGATCAAGATAAAAGAAAATAAGGAAGAACCGAAGCGGAAAGCCAGAGCGGCATACTCCCTTCGGTTCTTTTTTGTCAGAATCAAAGGACGTGTGCCAATGTGTCCGAAGGCATCTTGAAAGGAAACATAATGAATAAATTTTAAAATAAAAATTCATTTTAGACATGCAGATTTGCGAAAAATTGAAAAAATAGCAAGAAAATTGCAAGAAAGTCTTGACGGATAGTCAAAACATAGATAGAATAATATTCAGTGAAAAAGAGGAAGGGCGGTAGAACCATGACAGCGTATAAAGATCTGAGTAAAGACGAGCTGAAGGCTTTGAAAAAAGAGTTGACCAGGAAATTTGAAGAGGTAAAGGCGAAGGGACTGAAACTTGATATGTCCCGCGGCAAGCCTTCTACAGAGCAGCTCAATCTTTCGATGGGAATGATGGATGTTCTGACAAGCAGTTCTGATCTGGTTTGTGAGGAAGGTGTAGACTGCAGGAACTACGGAGTACTAGATGGAATCCGGGAAGCAAAGCAGCTTCTGGCGGATATGATGGAAGTACCAAAGGACAATATCGTAATTTTCGGAAATTCCAGTCTGAATGTCATGTATGATACCGTTGCACGTTCGATGATTCATGGTGTGATGGGAAGTACACCGTGGTGCAAGCTTGATAAAGTGAAGTTCTTATGTCCGGTACCGGGATATGACCGCCATTTCGCGATTACAGAGCATTTTGGCATCGAGATGATCAATGTTCCGATGACCCCTACGGGTCCGGATATGGATATGATAGAGAAGCTTGTAAGCTCAGATCCGGCCATCAAGGGAATCTGGTGCGTGCCGAAGTATTCCAATCCGCAGGGGATCACCTACTCGGATGAAACGGTTCACCGCTTTGCAAAATTGAATCCAGCAGCAGAGGATTTTCGGATCTACTGGGATAATGCCTATGGAATTCATCACCTCTACGAGGATAAACAGGACTATCTGATCGAGATTTTGATGGAGTGTAAGAAAGAAGGACACCCGGATATGGTGTATAAGTTTTCTTCTACCTCCAAGATCAGTTTCCCGGGATCCGGGATTGCGGCGATTGCGGCATCCGATGCCAATCTGGCAGAGATCCGCGAGCAGATGAAGATCCAGACGATTGGGCATGATAAGCTCAATCAGCTCCGACATGCGAGATATTTCAAAAATATTCACGGCATGGTTGAGCATATGAAGAAACATGCGGCAAGTATGAGACCGAAGTTTGATACGGTACTGGCATCTTTGGAAAAAGAGCTGGGCGGTCTTGAAATCGGAAGCTGGCTTGCTCCAAGAGGAGGAGACTTTATCTCCTTTTATTCTTTGGACGGATGCGCTAAGGCTATTGTGGCAAAGGCAAAAGAGGCAGGACTCATTATGACGAACGCCGGAGCGACGTATCCGTATGGCAAAGACCCGCATGACAGTAATATTCGTATTGCGCCATCTTATCCGACTCTGGATGAGATCAAGCGGGCTATGGAAGTCTTTACACTGAGCGTTAAGCTTGTCAGTGTAGAGAAGCTCCTTGCACAAGTAAAATAATTTATGCCCCTTCTTTAAAATTTATATATGCCCTATATGAAATGCTGTATGCGGATACGTCGTATCTCACATACAGCATTTTGCGTCTAAGAGAAAGAGACGATGACTGGAAAGTAAAAAGACCGCCGGACGTATCGATGGAGGATACGGATCTCGAACGGTCTTTTGCTTTTATAAACAAATCCCTATTTCTGTCATATGGACGCCTGGATATCTTTTTCCAGATTTTTGTTTGCCGTGGAGAGCATCAGCTTGATTCGGTTAAGCTGGTTGACCTCGCTGGCACCTGGATCATAGTCGATAGCTACGATATTGGATTCCGGATGAAGTCGCCTGAGTTCCTTAATGACTCCCTTTCCGACTACATGATTCGGCAGACAGGCAAACGGCTGGGTGCAGACGATGTTCCTGGCTCCATTCTCAATGAGTTCCAGCATCTCCCCGGTTAAGAACCAGCCTTCACCGGTCTGGTTACCAAGAGAGACGATTTCGCTTGCCATGGAGGCAAGGTGCTCAATTCTGGACGGCGGGGTGAAACGTTTACTTTTTTTGTAAGCGTCCACAGCCGGTTTCCGGAACCATTCCAGAACGCTGATTCCAAGATTGGCAAGCCGAGCGGAGGACTTCTTCATTCCCAGATGAGTATGCTTAAAGTTCGTATTGTAGAAGCAGTACAGTAAAAAGTCCGCCAGATCCGGAACAACAGCCTCAGCGCCTTCATGCTCCAGAAGATCCACCAGATAATTGTTGGCCGCCGGAAGGAATTTGACAAGGATCTCTCCAACAACACCGACACGTGGTTTCTTCTCGTCCGTAATCGGAAGCGTGTCGAAATCGTGAATGATCTGCCGGCAAAGCTGTTTGAAGCGGCGTCTGGAAGGGTAGCCTTCGGAGACAAATTTCCGGCAGACAAAAGCCCATTTCTCATAGAGAGCATTGGCAGAGCCTTTTTCGGCTTCATACGGACGGATACGATACAGACATCTCATAAAGACGTCACCGAGCAATGCCGCATAGATACCGCGCAGCGCCAGCATCGGTGTAATCTTAAATCCTGGATTCTTTTCCAATCCGCTTAAGTTGATGGAGATGACCGGGATGTGCTCATACCCGGCTTTTTTTAAAGCACGGCGGATAAATCCGATATAGTTGGACGCACGGCAGCCGCCTCCGGTCTGGGAGATAATCACTGCCAGATGGTCTGTATCATATTTTCCGGAGAGAATCGCGTCCATGATCTGCCCGACGACCATCAGGGATGGATAGCAGGCGTCGTTGTTGACATATTTCAGTCCTACATTGACTGCGTCTTTATTATCATTTGGAAGAACTTCAATCTTATAGCCGGATGCGCGGAAGGCCGGTTCAATCAGGTCGAAGTGAATCGGCGACATCTGCGGGCAGAGGATCGTATACTTCTTCTTCATCTCTTTCGTAAACGGTACTTTCCGGATCGCGGCGCTGTGAACTTCCCGTTTTTCCTTCTTGGCGTCCCGGACACGGATCGCAGCCAGAAGAGAACGAATCCGGATTCTTGCCGCTCCCAGGTTGTTGACCTCGTCAATTTTCAGTGAGGTATAGATCTTTCCGGAACCGGTGAGAATGTCGGATACCTCATCTGTAGTAACGGCATCTAGCCCGCAGCCGAAGGAATTAAGCTGGATCAGATCCAGGTTTTCCGTCGTCTTGACATAGTTTGCCGCCGCATAGAGACGGGAGTGGTACATCCACTGATCCATGACATTTAACGGACGTTCCACCGGATTTAAGTGGGAGATGGAATCTTCCGTCAGGACCGCGATTCCGTAAGAAGTAATAAGCTCCGGAATTCCGTGGTTGACCTCAGGGTCATAGTGGTATGGCCGTCCTGCCAGGACAATACCGTGGCGTCCGGTTTGATCCAGGTAAGCAAGGGTTTCCTCCCCTTTTTTTCGAATATCCTCCCTGCAGGTTTCCAGCTCTGCCCAGCCTTTGTGGGCGGCGTCCCGGATTTTTTCCTCCGGAATCTGGAATTTCTCCCGGAAGATTTCCACCAGGCGGTCTGCCATGATTTCTTCTGTTGTCAGGGCAAGAAACGGATTCATAAAATCGACATGCCCCTGGACGATCTCGTCCATATTGTTCTTGATATTTTCCGCGTAGGAGGTGACAATCGGGCAGTTGTAATGATTGTTGGCATCCGGAAATTCATTTCTCTCGTACGGAATACAAGGATAGAAAATCCGGTCCACATTCTGCCGGATCAGCCATTCCACATGGCCGTGCGCCAGCTTTGCGGGGTAGCACTCGGACTCACTCGGAATGGATTCGATGCCCATCTCATAGATTTTTCGGGAAGAAGCAGGAGAGAGGACAACGGAAAATCCAAGCTCAGTGAAGAAAGTAAACCACAATGGATAATCCTCGTACATATTCAGTACACGAGGAAGGCCAATCGTTCCGTAAGGCGCATCCTCTTTGGCCAATGGTTTGTAGCCGAAGTAGCGTTCATTCTTATACGCAAATAAGTTTGGAATATCCGTATTTGTTTTTTCTTTTCCCAGACCTCGTTCACAGCGGTTTCCAGTGATAAAGCGTCTGCCGCCGGTAAACTTGTTGATGGTCAGACGACAGTGGTTGGCACATCTCTGGCATTTTGCCATGGAAGTGTCGTAGGTCAGGTTTTCAATGTCCTCGATAGAGAGCATGGTCGTCTCTTTACAGTCGTATGTATGATAACGCTCCCTGGCGATCAGAGCAGCGCCAAAAGCACCCATGATACCGGCGATATCCGGGCGGACTGCCTCACATCCTGCGATTTTTTCAAAACTTCTGAGGACCGCGTTGTTATAGAAGGTACCACCCTGCACGACGATATTCTTTCCAAGCTCCGAAGCGTCCGATACCTTGATTACCTTAAACAGGGCATTCTTGATAACAGAATAGGCAAGTCCGGCGGAAATATCCGCAACGGAAGCTCCCTCTTTCTGAGCCTGCTTCACCTTGGAGTTCATAAATACCGTACATCGGGTACCAAGGTCAATTGGATGTCTTGCATAAAGTGCTTCATCCGCAAAGTCTTCTACGGAATAATTCAGCGACTTGGCAAAGGTTTCTATGAAAGAACCACATCCGGAGGAACATGCCTCATTGAGCTGTACAGAGTCAACTGTATGATTCTTAATCTTGATACATTTCATATCCTGGCCGCCGATATCGAGGATACAGTCCACATCCGGCTCGAAGAAGGAAGCGGCATAGTAGTGGGATACGGTCTCTACTTCGCCCTCGTCCAGAAGAAAGGCAGCCTTCATCAGAGCCTCTCCGTATCCGGTGGAGCAGGAGTAAGCGATCCGTGCGCCCTCCGGCAGCTTGGAATAAATATCCTTAAGCGCTGTGATCGTAGTGGCAAGCGGGTCTCCGTCGTTTCCATGGTAGAAGGAATAAAGAAGTGTTCCGTCTTCGCCGACCAGAGCAGCCTTTGTAGTGGTAGAACCGGCATCGATGCCCAAGTAGACATTTCCCTGATAACTTGCCAGATCCTTCACAGGAACCTGGTGTTTGTCATGGCGGTCTTTAAACTCCCGGAAATCATCCTCGGAAGAGAAAAGCGGCTCCAGACGCTCTACCTCAAAATCCATCTGGATATGATCCGCCAGACGTTGTTGCAGCTCAATGATCGGGATATCCAGATCTTTTTTCGAGTTCAGCGCAGATCCCACCGCCGCAAAGAGGTGGGAGTTTTTCGGCGCAATCGTATGCTCGTCGTCCAGATTCAGAGTCCGGATAAAGGCTTCCCGGAGCTCAGAAAGGAAATGAAGCGGACCGCCCAGAAAAGCGACATGACCGCGAATTGGTTTTCCGCATGCCAGCCCACTGATAGTCTGATTGACTACCGCCTGAAAAATAGAGGCGGAAAGGTCTTCCTTTGTGGCCCCTTCGTTAATCAATGGCTGAATATCGGATTTGGCAAATACACCGCAGCGTGCAGCGATGGAATATAATGCCTGATAATGTTTTGCGTACTCATTTAATCCTGTGGCATCTGTCTGCAGTAATGATGCCATCTGGTCAATAAAAGAACCGGTACCTCCGGCACAGATACCGTTCATACGTTGCTCTACGTTGCCACCTTCAAAATAGATGATTTTGGCATCTTCACCGCCAAGTTCAATGGCCACATCTGTCTGTGGAGCATAATCCTGAAGGGCAGTAGAAACAGCAATAACTTCCTGGACAAAAGGAATTTCTAAATGCTTTGCCAAAGTAAGTCCGCCTGATCCGGTAATTACCGGAGAAACTTCTATCGTGCCTAGTTTATGAACGGCTCTTCCGAGTAAGTCAGAAAGAGTTTCCTGAATGTTTGCGAAATGTCGTTCGTAGTCGGAAAATAAAACCTCGTTTTCTTCATTTAGAACGGCGATTTTAACTGTTGTAGAACCGATATCGATTCCTAATGTATGTAGTGTTTTCTGCATATTTAACTACTCCTTACTATATATAGGTATCTATTGTTTCCTATTAAAATGAAATCGTATTTTTTTACAATACACTACATTATACGACAATCAGAAAAAAAACACAATTGGAAATTTAGTATGGAAAATGTAAAAAACATGTAAAGTCATTGGATTGAATTG